>OBJA01000434.1_pt1 | contig 37108 bp, 27 predicted proteins | sample 1519751 | NCBI WGS metagenome assembly OBJA01 (sample SAMEA3881238, study PRJEB22517) | soil metagenome | biome: lake sediment; feature: soda lake sediment; material: sediment, water from around vicinity | place: India | collected 2013-12-23 | depth 3 m
CGCACAGCATCCGATACGGCAGCAATTGCTTCGTGTTGCCCCACTACCCGGTTACGTAGCTCATCCTCCATATGGAGCAACTTTTCACGTTCGCTCTGCATCATCTTCGAAACGGGAATGCCTGTCCAGCGGGCTACCACTTCAGCAATATCCTCCGAATCGACCTCCTCTTTAATAAGGCTCTCCCCGTCTTTCATCTTCTGAAGTTCCTGCTGCAATTTAACCATCTCGTTTTCAGCTTCCCTGATTTTTCCGTAACGCAATTCAGCCACCCGTTCATAACGACCCTGCCGTTCTGCTTCTTCGGCTTCCACTTTAAAATCCTCTATTTCAGCTTTCTTTTTTTGAATCGAATCGATAACCGACTTCTCGTTTTCCCATTTGGCCCTCAAGTGCGCCTGCTTTTCCTTCAGGTCCGAGATCTCCTGTCCCAACGATTCAAGCTTCCTGGTATCTTTTTCGCGTTTGATTGCTTCACGTTCGATTTCAAGCTGCTTAATGCGGCGTTCAATCTCATCGAGCTCTTCAGGCACCGAATCCATTTCCAGGCGCAGTTTTGCTGCAGCCTCATCCATCAGGTCGATGGCCTTATCGGGCAGGAACCGGTCTGAAATATACCGCTGCGACAGCTCTACTGCAGCTATTATTGCATCATCCTTTATGCGCACCTTGTGATGACTCTCGTAACGTTCTTTAATCCCCCTGAGTATGGAGATGGCACTCAGCGTATCGGGTTCATTCACTTGCACCACCTGAAACCGGCGTTCAAGTGCCTTGTCTTTTTCGAAATATTTCTGGTATTCACTGAAGGTAGTGGCACCAATTGCCCGTAATTCACCCCTTGCCAGTGCCGGCTTCAGGATATTGGCCGCATCCATGGCGCCCTCCCCTTTTCCTGCTCCCACAAGGGTATGGATTTCATCGATAAATAAAATGACCTCTTCGTTTGAATGCACCACCTCGTGTACCACTGCCTTCAGTCGTTCCTCAAACTCACCCTTGTATTTGGCCCCGGCAATCAAGGCGCCCATATCGAGTGAAAATACCTGCTTCGACTTCAGGTTCTCGGGCACATCACCCCGTACAATGCGGTGTGCCAGTCCTTCAGCGATAGCCGTTTTACCCGTTCCGGGTTCACCAATCAGAATTGGGTTGTTCTTTGTACGCCGGGAAAGGATCTGCAGGATGCGACGGATTTCTTCATCACGGCCGATCACCGGATCGAGCTTTCCCGACCGGGCACGTTCATTCAGGTTAAGAGCAAACCGGTTCAGCGAATTAAAGCGGTCTTCTGCAGTCGGGCTATCCACCTTCGATCCCTTCCTGAGCTCTTCAATGGCTTTCTGCAACTCCTTGCGCGAAATACCATTGTCCTTCATCAGGCGGCTCACCGAATCGCCTGCATCAAGCAGGGCCATCAGAATGTGCTCAACCGAAACAAACTGGTCGCCCATCTCCTGGGCAAGTGCAAGTGCCTTTTGCAACACCCTGTTAGCCGTTGAAGAAACATACTGCTCGCCCCCGGTAACACGCGGGTACGACTCCACGATTTTATCTGCTGCCTGTTTAAAAATACCTGTTTCCACGCCCAGTTTTTTCATGAGAAACCCCACTACGTTTTCAGCAGCATGAAACAAGCCTTTCATTATATGGCCCGTCTCCACTGCCTGCTGGTTATTCCCCTGGGCAACCTGAAAAGCATACTGGATTGCCTCCTGTGCCTTTATTGTAAAATTATTCAGATTCATATTGCAAAGTTTTTAAGTACGGAAAACCATACAGCAAAACTAAAACCATAAGCCCCTGATAGACAATTTGTCACAGCAACACAATACAAGAATGCTATATTTTCAGAAATGGTTGGGAATGGGGTGAATAAATGGCAGAGATCTCCCTGCAACCTTCTTCTTTAAAGAAAATGGCCGCTCAACCGATCCTCGACAAAAAACAGGTATTAACCTGTTGCAGTTAAATTATTCAGCCCGTCCTGTGAAAAATCCTGAAACTTATTTTCCCGTTCTCTCTGACGAATAATGTTTTGCGCTTTTTTATTCAGATGATTGTATGCCTCGGCAAAGGAATTTATGTCACGGAAGGTCTTAATGATCTCCACCTTGGGTTCGGGCTTATCCACCGTTTCATTGTACGCGGGATACTTTCGGTCGGAACCATCATGCGGAATCAGCCGTTCGCTTTCATAATCATACGAAAACTCCTTGTGCTCTGCAAACACATATTCAAGGTAAGTCCGGTCATACTGTATTTCATAAAACCTGGCGAATATTACATATACCTTGCCATCGGGCAAACCGTAAAACTGCACCGGCAGTTTTGATGGAAAATAAGAAATATTGGATCTGTAGATTAATTTTACAAATGATTTCATGGTTGGTACTTTAGTAGTAAAATTTTGAATCTATTAAAACCGATTAAAAATACTCAAATTATAATATCCATCTAATCAACAACTAAAAATCAGGTATAAATTATCTATTATCAGCAATTCACCGATAGCATGTATCATCTTTTTTAAATTAAGTATTTTATATTTTATTGCACGCATCTTGTTTTTATTGTATATTTAACTCACTATCAACAGACCGGCTATACCGTTGAAGTTCAAAATAAGAATTGTATGATGATTACCGACAAAAGCAATGGCAGGCTGGATGAGATTGTTTCATTTGCCCGAAAACACAATATATCAGACAGCTTTGACGAAATATATTCATTACTCGACAGGTACGCCGGGAAAAACCATGAAGTTGTTCTTTACAGGGGCTACCTGCCGCTTTCACTTGAATTTACCGTATCTTTTGAAGGGGAAAGAATTACGGGGGGAAGCGTATTGTTTCATGGTATGTTCGACAATAAAGACCTCTCCTCTTTTTCAATATCATTATCCACCGGGCAGGAAGTCAGCTGGAAGCTGGAAATCTGAACCTGTTAATCTTCTGAAGAATTCAAATTTTTCCATGTTTTGGAAATGTTTCCTGGTTGGTATTTATAATATTGACAATAAACACATTAGTTAATTTATCAGATCCTTCATCCCCACACACAGCGGGTCAAAAAAAATTTTGTTCTTCATTTAACATTAACCTGAAACAATTTTATAAGCAAATCCGTTTAGTGAAAACACAACACACAAAGAAATGCTATTTAATTCAATTGAATTCCTGCTGTTCTTACCATTGGTTTTCATTGTATACTGGAGAATCATAACCAAGAGCCTGAAGTTACAAAATCTTTTTGTGACAGGTGCCAGTTATGTCTTTTACGGCTGGTGGGACTGGCGTTTTTTATCACTTATAATTTTCAGTACCTCAGTTGATTATTTGATCGGCAGGGCACTTGAGTTAAATGAAAATAAACTGAAACGAAAACTGTTGTTATGGACCAGCATTACAGTTAATATCGGGTTACTGGGAGTATTTAAATACTTTAATTTTTTTCTTGACTCGCTTTACGATGTCATACCGGGTCTGCAGGTAGTATTGGGTTTTAATACGCTAAACATCATCCTTCCTGTAGGAATAAGTTTTTACACATTTCAAACCCTTAGCTATACAATTGATGTGTATAAAAGAAAAATGGAACCCACCCATGATTTCATAGCATTTGCTGCCTTTGTAAGCTTTTTTCCCCAACTGGTGGCCGGTCCCATCGAAAGAGCAAAAAACCTGTTATCGCAATTTCAGCAAAAACGTACTTTTGTGTATGAGCATGCCACTGATGGTATGCGTCAGATACTTTGGGGCTTTTTTAAAAAAATTGTTATTGCAGATAACAGCGCTGTAATTGCCAATGCCTTATTTGCAGATTCGGCTGATTATTCCGGAAGCACATTATTCTTCGGAGCGTTATTTTTTGCGTTTCAGATTTATGGCGACTTTTCGGGATATTCCGATATTGCAATTGGAACCTCCAGGCTGTTTGGCTTTAACCTGATGCGCAATTTTGCCTATCCCTACTTCTCCAGAGACATTGCAGAATTCTGGCGCCGGTGGCACATTTCCCTTTCAACCTGGTTCCGCGATTACCTTTACATTCCTCTGGGGGGAAGCCGCGGAGGAACTGGAATGAAAATCAGAAATACATTTATAATTTTTCTTGTAAGTGGTTTCTGGCATGGAGCAAACTGGACTTTCATTATTTGGGGCGCATTGAATGCCCTTTATTTTCTGCCCTTATTGCTTACAAACAAAAACAGATCACACATGGGTACTGTGGCCGAAGGAAGATTTTTTCCTTCGGTAAAGGAACTTTTTCAGATGGGAACTACATTTTCGCTAACTGTACTTGCCTGGGTATTCTTCAGAGCCGAAAATGTGGGGCATGCTTTTGCATATCTTGGTAGGATATTCTCATCCTCAATGATTACAATTCCATCGTTTCCCGATAGCCAAAAAGCTTTGACTGTGTTAATTCTGATTTTACTCTTTCTTTTTGTGGAATGGCTGGGGCGTGATCAGGAATACGCAATTGCCAATCTGAACATAAGGTTGCCAAAATTTCTGCGTTATGCAGTGTATTATTCTATTATTGTTGTTATTTTTTGGTATGGTGGTCATGGTCAACAATTTATATATTTTCAATTTTAAAGATTATGAACCGTTTTATAAAAAAAATAGTATTCTTTTCACTGCCTCTTTTTATTGTTGTCCTACTTTATTTCATCCTCGATCCTTTTAAAGTACTTTATACTTACGATTCCTATTTCGATGAAAGGGTTGAAGGAAGGGTATTTCTAAACACCGACTATGTTGCAACAACTAATTTTGAAAACCATTACAAACGGTACGGATATAATTCATTCATTTTTGGAAATTCCAGAGCATGGTTTTACAAAGTTGCCGATTGGAAAAACTATATCGGGGATGAACCTGCCTATCATTTTGACGCTGCAGGCGAAACCCTTTATGCCATGCATAAAAAAATACGGTATCTCGATAATAAAAAAGCCGAAATTAAAAATGCGCTTATTGTTTTAGACTACAGCATATTAAAAGCTACTGAACCTAAGGCTGGCCATTTAGGTATTATTTCTCCACAGCTCGTAAATTATGAAAATTGGCTCGAATTTCATCTAGCATCGATTACCGGCTTCATAAACATTCAGTTCTTGTATGCTTACCTTGACTTTAAAATCTCAGGTAAGTTAAAACCTTATATGTACAAAAACAATTTGATTGAAAACCGGCCCTTTAGCTATAATCCGGCACATAATGAGCTGTCGTTTGATTATTACGATAATCTGATGAACAAAAACCAGTATTACACAAAAGAAAAAATACAGGAATTTTATAACAGATCCGAAGAAGAGAAATATTCTCCACCCGTCATCGGCCAGTTACAGGAGCAAATGCTAAGGGAAATTTCTAATATATTTCAAAAACATAATACCCGGTTCAAAATAATCATTAGTCCATTATACGATCAGATTCATCTTTCAAACGAGGATTATGCCCGACTTGTTTCTATGTTTGGTCGTTCAAACGTTTATGACTTTTCTGGCAAGAACCAGATAACTGAAGATTTCTCTAATTATTACGAAACTTCTCATTACCGGTCATCAGTTGCCGGGAGACTTATGAAGCAGGCTTACGAAACTGAGCTGCAAGCAACGTCGGATGAACCCTACTAACTGTTAAATAGTCCCTTACACTGAAGTGTTGTTACTATCCTGCCCATTTTTCTGCATTCCCGGAAGAATGCTATCTATTACTGGCAATATGTATGTTTGTGTCAGGAAATAGATAAAGGATTCCTTATCGGCGCATTATTATAGCAGGATACTCCACATCAACCAAAAAGAGCCCATGTGCCGGAGCCGATGTACCGGCGGCCGCACGATCCCGGAGTTCGATAATTTGCCTGAATTCATCTGATGTAGTTTTTCCTTTGCCCACATCCAGAAGAGTTCCCACAACGGCACGTACCATGTTCCGTAAAAAACGATCGGCCGTAATTGTAAATATCAACCTGGAGTTTTCTTCTTTCCACTGAGCCTTTGATATCTGACATATATTGGTTTTTACATCGGTATGGAGCCTGCTGAAACTGGTAAAGTCGGTATAGTCTCCCAAAATTTTTGCTGCTTCATTCATTTTTTCAACATCGGGCCTATTTTGGATATAGCATTCGGTCTCAGTGGTAAACGGATCTTTTTTCAACGTAATAAAATACTGATACGTACGTGATAAAGCACTAAACCGTGCATGCGCTTCGGGAGGTACCTTCCAACATCTTTGAAAAGCTATATCGGATGGAAGGAAACTGTTAAGGCGGTATATCAATTTATCAGGGTTATCGATCGGATGCAAGACGTCAAAATGCAGGACATAAAAGGAAGCATGAACTCCGGCATCGGTGCGGCCTGCTCCTGTTGCTTTAATTTCCTGCCGCAAAATTGTTGAAATTGCTTTCTCTACAACCTCCTGCACCGAAACAGCATTGGGCTGAATCTGCCAACCGTGGTAACGGGTCCCTTTAAAGCTTAACTGAATGAAATATCGCTGCATCTCAGAAAATTCTCAGGCAAAAATAACAGAAATAAAATAACAGTTCATTCAAATAAAGAAAGCATTTGCACACAACTTTACCCTCTTGTTTGTATTTCCAGGGGTGTATGTAATGTCGAAAGGGTTGTTTCAATACTTTTCCCGTTGCTCACCGTCAGTAACAATTTGAAGTACTCATAATCGCCGGGGATTTTTAAATGCAGACGATCTCCGTGACCAACATCTTTTATTGCAAGTGGATTGCCATACACATCACATTTTACAAGAGCCCATTCAAATGTAAAACCACTGGTTTCGCTGCCGAGCCTCCATCCTTCATTTTCCTCGTATACCATGGCGTGGTAGGTGGCAATACGTCCTTCATTAATCAACACCGAAGGTTTAAGAATGCGAACATCCGGAAAGTGCTCAGTTTTCTCTGTTTTTTGAAGCGTATGGCCCAGGTTGTAGTAACTGGTCCGTTCCCTGCCTTTCCGGTCGATAAGGCCATCAAATGATAATTTGTTGCTTTCATGCTGATCCTGCCAGTCAGCAATAAAAAATGGAATATTGGACCAGGGTGACTCTGACTTTAAAAAAAGGTCAGCACCAATTTTGCTGTAGATAAAATTAACACCTGTGCTTTCCAGGTAACGCTCAAACCTGCCAAGATAATTTTCCTCCTTAACCACCAAACCCAGGTAATCAATCCCTGTAACATTTGACAACAGCATGCGTGAATGATAAACTGAAAGTAAATTAACCTCAATGTCAACAATGACAGGGCGTTGATCATCCACCCTTTTGATTTCAGAGACAAGATCCTGCAACCATAAAATAAAAGCATTGTTTTGATACAATAACCTCGGTTTTAAAAAATAATCTTTCTGACGGTAAAGTACATCGTTTTGAATATGCCATGCCACAATATGACTAAGGTTTTTTCGCTCAGCAACTTTTTTCAAAATATCGTTTTTAAGCTTCTCAGCCTTATGTGCATCCAGTACAAAATCAATTTCTTCGGGGACCCAAAAACCATATACCACATCCAGTTCAATTGCTTCCGATGCATTTAAAATATTATATTCATACACAGTATTCCCAACAAAATTCACCGTATTAAATCCGATTTCCTTCATTTTCTTAAAGTCTGAGAACAGCTTTTTACGGTTCATTACAAGATATTCCTGCCTCCAATCTTTACTTGTTTTAATATTGATCCCTCTAAAATTCTTAAGAGTGAAAAAATTCTCATTCCTGGGAGCAGTATGATAAGTTTTAATATATGGCAGGTCAGAAAAAAGATAATCTGGTATATTTATTCTTTCGAACCCTTTGCGCATAGGTACTTTCCCCGGGATGGTCCAGTCAAGATTTACATTAACAATCGCGTGTTCAGGCAGGTTATTGTCAATGTTGCTATGAAAATAAATCAGGGATTTAATTTCGGTGAATTCATTTTCTATTGAATTAAAGGCATCATAAATCCACTGAGCCTGTCTGGGTTCTTCTCTTAATGTACCGAATTCGGATATCATAACAGGAGTTAAAGGAAGCTTGCGGAATTCATCGTGAAAAGGTTTATACAGGTTCTTAAAATCATGCCAGGTGGCGTCCTGGTTAAGTGACCCGTAATTGAGCATGTTGACACCAAACCAGTCGACATAATCCTTCCCCGGATAAAACGATGCCACACTTGCAGATTTCCAGGGATTCCAGATCCAGATTACATTTACGGCTCCCTGATCCTTGAATATTTCATAGGCATGCACCCATGCTTTTTTAAACCTGTCGGCTCCATTTTCAATTTCAACAAACCAGGGATACATCGGATTGTCGAATTCATGAGCAAAACGCAGGTATATTGGTTTTTGAAGATTTTTAAGCCGATTGGCGAACGATGCTATAAATGAATCGAAATATCCTTCATCGATTAACTCAAAAACATGTTTGCCTTTCACATAGGGATCGTCCTGATGCATATTAATCCAGGGCTCCCAGGTAATCATTGGGATCGAACGCTGTCTATAAATCGAATCAATAACCTCCTGTGGAAAGTTCGATTCTGCATCCTTTCCCCATGCCATATAAAGGGAAACAATGTCAAAATTTTCACCGATTTCCCTTGTTATTTTATTGACATCCTTCAGGTTCGTGATGCCGTTATTGGTTTGGGGAGCAAAAATACCGATGTAGGTAAGGCTGTTCTTATTTTGCTTTTCAGGCTTCACACCCAGCCACTTAACATATTCGGTCTGATAATAAATCCCGCCCAGCATGACTATAATTAGAAAAGTGATCGGCAGTGCACCCATATTCCAGATTTTATAGAAATGATGTTGTATTGCGGCTGTCAGGGCAGTTGTTCTGGGTTCATAATCAAATGAAAAATCAACCGGCCTTTGTTTTTCATAGGCAAGGTAAAAGGAGTAAAACATCAGTAGTGCATTCAACAAAGCAAAACCCGACATAAAAAGGGTAAACGGAGTTAAATCGATAGTCAGCCCATAAACCACAGCAATTAATGAAACCACCCCCACCACCAGATTGGGAATAAGTATTTTCCAGCTGGTTGTTTCCTTATCGTCTTTAGGTGTAGGAAGATAGGGAACTCTCTTGCGGATAACAGTATATAATGCACCAATCATAAAAATCCACCACGTGCAGGCAAGAAGCACTCCTCCCAGAATATGCATCCCGCGTTCGCTCTTATCGGCAAGCCATTGCTGCACATAAAACCTGATACCCAGCACACATGTGAAAACAGGTAGCACCATAAGTCCGAAGTTGATAACATTTCCACGCCAGGGGATTGTTGCGGTAAACAGGGCGAGAATGGGAATCAAAAAACTCAGGAAGATGGCAAAACCTGCCATATAATGCAGCGGCAAAAGTCCGTAATGTATTTTTTGTCGCAGGGTGAAATTTCTGAATAATCGGGGATAAGTATTTACCAACAGGTCGAGCGTTCCTCTTGACCACTTGAGCTGTTGCTTGTAGTAGGCAGTTATCGTTGAAGGAACCAGCCCTTTTGTGAAGGTTTCCGGCACATATACCGATTGCCATCCTTTGGCATGGAGTTGCATCGAGGTGTGCATATCTTCGGAGAGCCCGGCAGCATGCCCCCCGATTGAATCAAGTGCCTTACGCCGAAAAATACAATTTGCTCCAATGGCATTTACCGTGCCGTAGGAATTCATTGACATCATCAGTGGGCCATAGAACTGAAAGGTCTGCTCGGCTGCTCCCTGAGCTACCTGAGATTCTTTAACATTATAATAACCCTGCACAGTTTGTACAAACCCGATTTTTTCATCTTCAAAATAAGGTACCACTTCATCCAGAAAATTTTCTTTTGGAACATGATCGGGGTCGAGAATCAGGCAGATATCGCCTGTGGCTTGCTTCAGGGCATTGTTAATATTTCCGGCCTTGGCATCAATCCGGTTGTTACGTGTTAGATGCACAACATCATGTTGCCTGCAAAATTCAATCAGTTCCGGATCATTTGCCTCATCACACAGGTAGGTGGTATGCGGGTAATTCATCCTCTTTATCGCCCGAAGCGTATCCTTTACCATGCTGCGGGGTTCTCCCGGGAAATAAGTTGTAAGCACATCTACCGTAAATTTTTTTGTAGACTTAGGTTTCAGCGGCACAGAAATATCCCAATAGTGATACCATATATATAAAATCCTCAGGCAATCGTAAACAATAGGGCCAATTAGCAGCCAGAACAACAGTTGATTTGCGATAAGTTCAGGCTGCACAAACCAGTAGAAAAAGTTGACAATACTTATTAACCCCAAAATTATAAGGATTCTCAAAGTTATTCTACCTGCTCGTCCGGGTAAAATTTTCCGATTGTTAGTTTTCATTTTTGGCAAGTATATAAAATGGAACATTGGCAGTGGCAAAATATCCTTCCTGATCATAAACAAATGCAAAAATCCTGTAGGGACCCTCTTCCTGGGGAGTTATAAACGAAACAGAAGTGCCATTACATTCCATAGAGGTATCCACCACTTTTTTGGGATTAAAAAGTTTAAAGCTGCTGTCCTGCCGCGATGTCCATCCCCACGGCCAGGCTTCCTTATAAACTTCCCATTTGATTTCAACAGTTTTGCCCTGATTGTCCATATCCAACTCTGAAACTTTCATTTCATTGGGGGCAAAAATCAAATTCTCACTTGCAGGTTTGCCTTCAATCTGCATGCTGCGGATGTTAAAATTTTGGACAGGCACATCCAAATTATTCCATAAAGCTTCAAGACCGGCAACGATTTCTGATTTATGATCATCAATAAAATAACTAAACCAGCTATAGGTACGTTCCAGTTTATTTCCCCAGTAAAAGGCCAGTGATCCAAGACAAGCATCATCCTTTGAATTGTTTATTATGGAATACCTTTTATTAATTTGTTGTACTTTTTTTGAACTGGTATGCTCAATTGGTGCATTCCAGGAAGTATTGCCCGATTCCCAGGGACCATCCGAACCAAACTCGCTGATGTAATAAGGCCTGCGCCCAAACAGCACCGATAACTGCCTTAATTTTGAATGTAAATTTGGGGTATCGCTAAATATATTATAGGCCAGCAGGTCAAGTTTTGGGGAATGAATGAAAATGCTTGCCGCCGATATTCTTCCTACCCCTGCCATTGCAGTGGAAACAGGATGATTGGGGTCTTCTTCATGAATAATGTCTATCAGGTCGTTGTATGTCCTGATAAAATTATTTTTTCTAAAAACCAGGGGGTAGTAAAGTTCATTTCCAAGGTTCCACATGAGTAGTGCAGGATGATCTTTATGACTGCGCACCAGGGCCCTTACCTTTTGTTTCAGCACCTTGTTCCTTTCCTGATTCGAATAATACTTATATGTTTTATTGTACTGTGGCAGGGGAATATCGATAATTACGGCAAGATTATTCAGATGTGCTTCATCGAGTAAAGCTGCAACATGAGTAGTGTCGTACACCCGAATTGTATTCCCTCCTATCTGGGATAATACATCAAGGTGCATATTCCCCCCTGCTCCTTTGATATAAAAAGGTTCTCCATTTCGGATCAACTGAAACCCGGATTCCGATTTTCGGATGTAAACAGTTCTTGATTCTCCCGGAGAATGTGAATGTGAAGGTACAATACAGGATCGGAACAGGCCAAACAACAATAACAAGGTTATCACAAAAAGCCAAAGCAGATGGTGTTTCATTTTAAGGCAAGGCAACATTATTTATTTTAAACTTAGGGTATTAATTAACTCAATGCAATTAAAACAACTGAATAATAATATTGTTTTTGACAAATAACTGAAATTTTGACAGCCGGATTTCTGATCAATCAGAAAGAATATTGACGTGTAACTGACATTTCATAACCATATATTTCCATTTTGTCATTTTATTGCCCTTGGTATTTTATTTGAAGCAAGTGATCAGGTATTAGATTAAAACATATGTCGAACTAAAGTTAATCATAGGAGGGTTGAATTATGACACTTGCTAGAAGATCAGACACAGGAATGCCGACACTGTTTGACCGAATATTCAACAGTGATCTGATGGATTGGGGAATGTCGAATTTTTCCGGTCCGAACAGTACCTTACCCGCAGTAAATGTAAAAGAAACCGCCGACGATTTCATTCTTGAACTGGCAGCTCCGGGAATGAGCAAAAAGGATTTTAAAATTAATTTCCAGAACAATCTCCTGACCATTTCCTCTGAAAAAGAAGAAAAGACAGAAGATAAAAACGATGGTTATTCCCGGAAAGAATTTAGTTACACCTCGTTTCAACGTTCATTTACAGTTCCGGGAAATGAGGTTGACTCTGATAAAATTACAGCATCGTATGCCGATGGGATTCTTAACGTGAAAATTCCAAAACGGGAAGAGGTTAAACCCAAACCGGCAAGAGAAATTAAGATTACTTAAGCAGATAGCAGGCAGGAAAAATGTTCCTGCCTTTTTTTTAAACATCAGTTATCGCAATGACACTTAATATATTTTAACTAAACAGATGGATTTTTATCTTTGCAATCGTTTAAATTCGTGCCTTTTTAAATCAGAAAGTTATCAAATAAAAACATTAAGCCATAACTAAGTAATTAAAAGAACAAACAGGATATGATTCAGACTGTAGATATAAAAGAACTGAACGAGCGGATTCAGAAGGAGAGTTCGTTTGTTGATCTGGTTACCCTCGAAATGAATAAAGTAATTGTAGGGCAGAAACACCTGGTAGAGAGCCTGCTGATCGGATTGTTATCAAACGGGCATGTACTCCTCGAAGGGGTGCCGGGGCTGGCAAAAACCCTGGCAATTAAGTCGCTGGCAAATACAATAAGTGCAAAGTTTGCCCGTATTCAGTTTACCCCCGATTTACTGCCAGCTGACTTGTTGGGTACAATGATTTACAGCCAGAAAAAGGAAGAGTTTTCAATTAAAAAAGGTCCCATATTTGCAAACTTCATACTGGCCGATGAGATCAACCGTGCTCCTGCAAAAGTGCAGTCTGCGTTGCTTGAAGCCATGCAGGAACGCCAGATCACAATCAGCGACACCACTTTCAGGCTGGAAGAACCTTTCCTGGTAATGGCAACCCAAAACCCGATAGAACAGGAGGGTACTTATCCGCTGCCGGAAGCACAGGTTGACCGGTTTATGTTAAAAGTGGTAATTAATTACCCTAACCGGGAAGAGGAGCGGATGATTATTAATCAGAACCTGTTGAAACAATTTCCTGAAACCTCCCAAATCCTGAAACCTGCCGATATTTTAAATGCGCGCCAGGTAGTGAAGGATGTCTATATGGATGAAAAGATTCAAAAATATATAGTTGATATTGTATTTGCAACACGCGAACCGCAGAACTATCAGCTTGCGAAATATCAGCAAATGATATCATACGGCGCCTCACCCAGAGCCGGGATCAGCCTTGCCCAGGCTGCCAAGGCTTTTGCCTTTATTAAGCGCCGGGGGTACGTTATTCCGGAAGATGTGAGGGCAGTTTGCCCTGAAGTGTTGAGGCACCGTATTGGGTTAAGCTATGAAGCTGAAGCCAATAACATCACTTCAGAAGAGATAATTACAGATATACTGAACAAAATTGAAGTGCCTTAACAAAAAACACATGCCGGCTTCGACTGCCTGCAACTTTCTGGTATCAAGTTGTAAATTAAAACAGAAACCGTTCTCATGGAGACGAGCGAACTATTAAAAAGAGTACGGAAAATTGAAATCAAAACCCGTGGATTGTCCAGGAATATATTTGCCGGTGAATACCACAGTGCATTTAAAGGAAGAGGCATGGCCTTTTCTGAGGTGCGCGAATACCAGTATGGTGACGACATCCGCAACATCGACTGGAATGTTACTGCACGGTACAACCACCCTTATGTAAAAATATTCGAGGAAGAAAGGGAATTAACTGTAATGCTGCTTATCGATGTCAGCGGCTCACGTGATTTCGGGACTTCCGAAAAAATGAAGAAGAATGTAATTACCGAAATCTCAGCCATCCTTTCATTCTCAGCCATACAAAACAACGATAAAATCGGGGTGATTTTCTTTTCCGATACCATCGAAAAATTCATACCACCCAAAAAAGGCAAGAGTCATATACTGCGAATCATCAGGGAACTTATTGATTTTCATCCCCAAAATACAGGCACCGACATCACCGAAGCAGTACGTTACTTTACAAATGCAATAAAAAAGAAATGTACCGCATTTGTAATTTCCGATTTCATGGATGATAACCCAGCCCTCGAAATGGCGCTTTCAGTAGCCAATAATAAGCACGATGTGGTGGCTTTGAAAATTTATGACAACCGTGAAAGGGAATTGCCCCCTGTTGGAATGGTTATGCTTAAGGATGCTGAAACAGGCCAGCACATCTGGGTCGACAGCAGCTCGCGGAAAGTAAGAAAAATGTATACCGATTACTGGAACAGCCACATCTCCCGTCTGGATACCCTTTTTAAAAAGTGCAACATCGATTATGCCTCTATTGATACACGGGAAGATTATGTAAAATCGTTAATGACCCTTTTCAAGAAAAGGGCTGTTAAACAAAAATGAGAATGAAGTTGAAACTAAAAATATTTCTGCTGCTTTTCCTGATCCCAGGTACTTTCATATCCTTTGCACAACGGATAAAAGTTACCGCCAGCATCGATTCCACAAATATACTGATTGGCGATCAGGTAAAACTTTTCCTTGAAATTGATCATCCTAAAAACATCGGGGTTGAATTCCCCAATGTACCGGAAATCATTGCAGGCAATGTGGAAGTAATCAGCCGCTTCGATCCCGATACGCTTGAAATGGATGATGAAGCATTTCAAAAACAAATACGTTCATATTTAATAACCTCTTTCGACAGCGGTTCATATCGGATACCTCCCTTCTGGTTTAAGATTAATCTTGAGGGGAGATTGGATTCAATTCCCTCAAATGGGTTGACATTGAATGTACATACGATTCCTGTTGATACAACGCGTGGCCCTACGGATATAAAACTCCCTTACGATGCCCCGCTGACCTTGAAAGAAGTAATCCCTTATATTCTGGGAATTATTCTTATTGGTGCAATCCTATTTTTCATCTTCTATGCCATCAAAAGAAAGAAAAACAACAAGCCAATTTTCGAATTTCCCAAAAAACCAAAAGAACCTGCCCATGTTATTGCCTTACGCGAACTCGATCGTATAAAACAAGAAAAACTATGGCAGCAGGGACAAACAAAACAATATTACAGTGATGTTACCGAAACACTTCGAATATATATTGAAGACCGGTTCGGTATACCTGCCATGGAACAGACATCGGATGAAACAATCGAAAGTTTCAGAACCATGCAGAATAAAATAAATGATAAATCATTTGAAAACCTGAAACACCTGCTAAAACTGGCCGACCTTGTAAAATTTGCCAGATATAAAACAGTGCCCGATGATGACAACATGACTTTATTAAATGCCTATTTTTTTGTAAACGAAACGAAAAAAGAGGAAAAAAAGGTTGAAACTCCTGAAAACATTAGTAATGATGAAGGCGAAGATGTTGAAATAAAATAGTAAAGAATGTTCGAAGGACTCACATTTAGAAACCCGGAGTTTTTTTATTTGCTGCTGTTGATAATACCAATGGCTGCCTGGTATATATTCAGCCAGAACAAACAGGCAGCAAGCATCCGTATTTCATCTGCTGCCCCGGTACTTAAGGCTCCAAAATCAACCCGGTATTACCTGCGCCACATTGTGTTTCTGTTGCAGGTACTGGCATTTGCTGCATTCACAATAGTCCTTGCGCGTCCGCAATCTTCAAGCAATTGGGAAAATACAACCACCGAAGGAATAGATATTGTAATTTCCCTTGATATTTCAACAAGTATGCTGGCAATGGATTTTTCTCCCAACAGGCTTGAAGCAGCAAAAAATGTCGCAATGGAATTTATCTCCGGCAGACAATACGACCGCATGGGGCTGGTTGTATTCGCCGGTGAAGCATTTACCCAGGTTCCGTTAACTACCGACCGAACGGTTTTGCTCAACCTGTTTAAAGACATTAAGACTGGCATAATTGAAGATGGTACGGCAATTGGCAACGGCCTGGCTACTGCGGTTGCACGGCTTAAGGACAGTGATGCAATAAGCCGCGTTATTATTTTATTAACCGATGGGGAAAACAATGCGGGTGAAATTGCCCCGCTTACGGCTGCTGAAATCGCCCGGACTTTTGGAATAAGGGTTTACACAATAGGAGTAGGCACTGTTGGAACGGCTCCTTATCCTGTACAGACACCCTACGGCACCCAAATGCGTGATGTGGAGGTTAAAATCGATGAAAATATGCTCCAGGAGATATCAAATATTACCGATGGAAGATATTTCAGGGCAACAAGCAATACTAAATTACAGGAAATTTACAAGGAAATCGATGAACTTGAAAAATCAAAAATCGAGGTGCGGGAATTCAGCCGACGCTCTGAAGAATTTTTACAATTTGCACTGGCAGGAATTTTGTTAATGGTGTTGGGCTTTTTATTGCGAACAACTGTTTTCAGGACCGTTCCCTAAAAATCAGAAAAATGGAAATGTTCAGGTTTGCACATAGTGAATATTTATGGGGATTAATAATCATCCCCTTTCTTGCATTGTTTTTTGGTTTGGCAAGATATTCCCGGAGAAGGGCTTTAAACCGGTTTGCCAATAAAAAAATGCTGCAGGAACTTATGCCCCTCGCATCTAAAAACCGGCCCGTATTTAAATTCATTTTGCTCATGCTGGCGCTTGCCTTCTTTATCGTGGGTGCTGCCCGTCCTCAATTCGGCAGCAAACTCAGAAAAATACAGCGTGAAGGGGTTGAAATTATTATTGCACTGGATGTATCAAACAGTATGAATGCTGAAGACATACAACCCAACCGTCTTGAAAGAGCAAAACGTGCCATCTCCAGAATGATCGACAGGCTGAAGGATGATAAAATTGGCCTGATTGTTTTCGCGGGAGAAGCCTATATCCAGCTTCCCATAACAACCGATTACAATTCAGCAAAACTTTTCCTGGAAACAATTAATACAAATTCGGTTCCCCGGCAGGGAACGGCAATCGGGGCGGCGATCAATCTGGCCATGCGGTCATTTACCCCCGGGGGAATCGCCAATAAGGCCATTATTATAATTACTGACGGTGAAAACCATGAAGATGATCCGGTTTCGGCTGCCAAAGAGGCTGTACAAAATGGAATAATTGTTCATACCGTTGGTATGGGATTGCCCCAGGGATCACCCATCCCGGTCAAACAAGGCGGCCAGACTGATTACATGCGCGATAATAATGGAAATATTATAATCACCCGTTTGGATGAACCTATGCTTGAACAGATTTCAGCAGCAGGAAAGGGAATCTATGTACGGGCTAATAATGCACAGGTAGGATTGAATGTCCTTTTCGATGAAATAAACAAACTGGAAAAGGAAGAAATGGATACGTTGGTCTACTCAGAATACGACGATCAGTTCCAGTATTTTTTTGGTATCGGCCTGCTTATTTTATTACTCGAATTCTTTATTCTTGAAAAAAAGAACAGGTACCTCATGAAAATAAACTTGTTTTCATCAAAATAAAGTAAAAATGAAACAACTATTTCTGTTGCTTATTATCATATCGGTTTCAATTGCCGCTTCGGGACAAAATGAACGAAAATTTGTCCGTAGTGGAAATAAACTTTTTATGGAAGCAATTAAAGATACTACACGACTTGATACTTCCAGGTTCAGCAGAGCAGAAACGGAGTACCGTAAAGCACTGGAAAAAAGACCCGGTCACGAGCAGTGGGATTTTAACCTGGCCGACGCGCTCTATAAACAGATGCAGTTTAAAGAAGCAGAACAAAAATTTAAAGAGCTGGCAGAAAAGCTGGAAACTCCTGAAGAACAGGCGCGTGCCTTGCATAACCTTGGAAACAGCCAGCTTATGCAGCAGCAGATCGATGAAAGCATCGAATCGTATAAAAATGCTTTACGAAAAAACCCAAACGATCTGGACACAAAATACAATCTGGCTTTTGCCCAAATGCTGAAACAACAACAGGAACAGCAACAGCAACAGAATCAGCAAAACCAGGACCAGCAGAATCAGGACCAGCAACAGAACCAGGACCAGCAACAAAACCAGGACCAGCAGCAAAACCAGGATCAGCAACAGAACCAGGACCAGCAGCAAAACCAGGATCAGCAACGGCAGAATCGACAGCAGCCGCAACAGCAACAAACAAAAATATCACAACAGGATGCAGAGCAGCTTCTGCAGGCATTGCAAAACGATGAACAAAAAATACAGGAAAAAGTAAAGGAACAAAAGGCAAAAGAGGCAAGGCCTGTCAGAACCGAAAAACAATGGTAAGCTCATTATAAAACCAAAAAGATTAGAAAGGAAATATGATTAAAAATCTGATTGTATATGTATTATTAGTTTTTGCAGTGGCGGGGGCAAAAGCCGAACAAACCAGGTTTGTGATGTCGGCACCCAATGCTGTTGAAACAGGTCAGCAATTCAGGCTTTCCTTTACTCTTAATGAAAGGGGAAATAATCTGCAGTTACCTCCTGGCCTGACAACCAATTTCGATGTACTGATGGGCCCCAGCACAGGACAATCAACAAGTATGACTACAATTAACGGAAAAACAACAACCGAAGTAACTTATTCATATACATACATACTAAGGGCTAAAAGTGAAGGCTCGTTCGAAATACGACCGGCTTCTGTTGAAGTGGATGGTAAACTAATTGAATCCAATCCGTTGAAAATCCAGGTTGTCAGGGAGCAGGCACGCCAACAACAACAGCAGCAACAGCAAAACGGAGCAAACCCAGACACCCCGTCACCTACAGAACTGGGAGGCGACAATCTTTTCTTGCGGGTAGAACTTAGCAAACAAAACGTTTTCCGCGGAGAACAGCTTATTGCAACTGTCAAACTTTATGCCGATCCCGATATTCCCATTTCAGGATTCGATGAAGTGAATCTGCCTACCTATGAAGGATTTTACACCCAGGACATAGAGATCCCTAAGCAGATAAATTTCACGCGCGAGGTGTACAACGACCGCATCTACCAGGTGGGAATACTGAAAAAAACGGTGCTTATTCCCCAGCAGAATGGAACCTTAACTATTTCACCCTTCAATATGTCGTTGCTGGTGCAGCAGCGCGTCAGGCCACGTAGTTTCTTCGATGATTTTTTCAGTGGCATCCAAACAGTAAAATCAAGGATTACCAGTTCACCTGTTTCCGTAAATGTAAAGGACTTGCCCCCCCAGCCGGAACATTTTTATGGGGGAGTTGGAAATTTCACGGTGAACTCCGAAATAAGTTCCGAAAATGTTACTACAAACGATGCTGTTACACTTAAAATGACAATCAGCGGTACCGGTAATCTGAGGTTGATAAGAAATCCCGAACTGAAATTGCCAACCGACTTTGAAGTATACGATCCGCGGGCAACAGAAAATATCCGTACCACCGACAATGGAGTTACAGGTACCAAAACAATTGAATACCTCTTTCAGCCCCGCTTCGAAGGCAACTATACAATCCCTTCCATCCAGTTCACCTATTTTAATCCGGCTACTTCCTCGTATGTAACACGTTCCACTCAGGCCTATAAATTAAATGTCAGAAAAGGAGAGGGAGACCAATCAGCCACTGTTATAAGTTCAAGGCAGCGGGAAAACCTGAAATTAATTGGACAGGATATCCGGTTTATCAGGCAGGGAAACCCGATGTTGCATATTAAAGGCACAACGTTTTACGGAACACCGGTTTTTTATTCCATTTACGGTGGCAGCACATTGCTGTTCCTGGTCCTTATTGTTGTCTACCGGAAAAAAGTAAAAGAAAATGCCAACGCTGCCCTGATGCGCAACAAAAAAGCCAACCGGGTTGCTGCAAAAAGGTTAAAGGCAGCTGCAACCCATATGCGAAACAACCAGAACGAAGCTTTCCATGAAGCAATTTTAAAAGCTTTCTGGGGCTACCTGAGCGATAAATTAGGCATTCCTGTTGCAAAACTGAACCGCGAAAATGCAGTTATTAACCTGAGGAAAAAAAATGTGGATGAGGCTCTGATTAACGACTTTATTGAAACAATCGGGCAATGCGAATTTGCACGTTATGCTCCGGCAGGAGGATCTGAAGCACGGAGTGAATTGTATAAAAAAGCGGCTTCAACAATGTCACGCATTGAGAAGCAGATTAAAAGATAAGCCACCGGTAAAGCTGTTGGCAAAGGCAAATACTTTTGAACGAACAGAAACAGAAACAGCCGTAGTCAGGCAGAAAAATTAGATTAAGAAAAATTAGCGAGAGATGATGGCAACGCATTTAAAAAAATACGGATTATTCCTGTTAGGGGCAATCGCATTCCTGCAAATTTCTGCCCAGGATTCAATTCAGGTTCTTTGGGACAGGGCCAATGCCTACTATACCACCCAAGAGTACCAGCAGGCTGCTTCCGCCTATGAACAACTTCTGAATTCGGGGCTCGAATCGGCACGGCTCTACTACAACCTGGGGAATGCCTATTTTAAATCGGGCGATATTAACAGGGCCATACTGAATTATGAACGGGCAAAGCTTCTGGCCCCCCAGGACCCGGATATCAATTTCAACCTGAATCTTGCCAACCAGCACGTTGCCACTGAAATAGAGGCTCTGCCGCAACCCTTCTTTCTGCGGTGGCGCAACCGGATCATTAATTCATATCCTGCTGATATGTGGGCAGGTATCAGTATCGGTGCATTTATCCTTTTCCTTGGGCTGCTCGGTTTATTTATTTTCAGCCGGAGCGCTTTTGTAAAAAAAATTTCGTTCTGGTTTGGCATTATGGCCATTGTAATTTCCGGCTTTACGTTTTCATTTGCTGCCCGTCAAAAGGAAAAAATCAACCAGCGAAAACATGCCATTGTTTTTTGTCCCCGTGTAACAGTAAAAAGTGCCCCGGCGGAAACCAGCACCGATCTGTTCCTGTTGTATGAAGGAGTAAAAGTGGAAATATCGGATAGCGTAAATACCTGGAACGAGATCAAACTGCCCGATGGAAACGTGGGCTGGTTGCCCGATTCATGTATTGTCCGGATCTGAGTGCCGGGTGCCGGCAATTATCTGCATCTCATCAACATTAAATCATTATTTATATTTTAAACCCCAATGAATTGCTAATTTTGATTAATGATAACAATTCATTGAACAATACCATGGAAAACGATATCAAATTGGCTGTCCTGATCGATGGCGACAATATCCCTTCGGCACAGGTGAAAGAGATGATGGAAGAAATAGCGAAGTATGGCAATCCTACAATCAAACGTATTTATGGCGACTGGACCAAACCAACGCTTACAAAATGGAAAAACCTGTTGCTCGAAAATGCCATTACCCCTATCCAGCAGTATGGATATACTTCGGGTAAAAATGCCACCGACTCGGCTATGATCATCGATGCCATGGATATCCTCTACAGCGAAAAGGTAAATGGTTTCTGCCTAGTATCCAGCGACAGTGATTTTACCCGGCTGGCAACCCGCTTGCGGGAGGCAGGCATGAAAGTTTACGGTATCGGCGAAAAGAAAACACCCGATCCGTTTATTGTGGCCTGCGATAAATTCATCTATCTGGAAATCCTTCAGAACAGAGTCAAAGAAACCGAAAGCAATACCACTCCTGATAAACCTGGCAAAAAAAGCCAGATCGATAAAATAACTCCCAAAGTGATAAAACTGATTGCTTCAACAATTTCCGATCTGGCCGATGACGACGGCTGGGCTTTCCTGGGAGACGTGGGCAGCCTGCTGCAAAAAAAACAGCCCAATTTCGACTCCCGGAACTATGGCTTCGAAAAACTTACTCCTCTTATCGATTCCATTGGAAAATTTGAAATCGATCAGCGCGACAGCCGGATGGGAAAGTTTAAGTTAATCTATGTCAGGAATAAAAAAAGATAAACTTCGGGCAACGGTTGCAGATACCGTTTGCCTGGTTATTAAAATCATGCTTAAATAAAGGATTTCCGCCGTTAAATAAACTGCTTTGGATGTTACCTGAAATTTGCTGCCCTCGTGCAGCCCGATCAACAATCAATTACGTAAAGTTACTCCTTCAAATCGCCCCGAAATTACTTCTTTTCATCCTCCCTGGCAGATCTGCTTATTAAAATACCCGGTTTATGTGATGCTCCTGTTTTTAGGGTCATCTTAACGGCAGTGCTGATTCAGTGTTTACTCAACTTTAATTCAGTGTAAATTCAATTATAATTGAATTTATATTGAATTAACACTGAGTTAATATTGAGTTTACATTGAATTTAATCAGGCGAAGGTAGGGTTCATCCTACTGCTACCTTTCATGCGAAAGGTTAGTTCCAAAGAGGGCGCAGCGCCTCCACCAGGCCCATGCCGGGTTATGCTTGCCGCATAAATGCCCGGGGTTAAGCTTTTTCGGGGAAATGGCTTTATTTCTGTATTATACTTAAATTTTGTAAATTACTGTTTGAATTAAAAAATATACGACAATGACAGACCATTCTTCGGAGAAAAAAGAGTTGAAAAAAATAGCAGTACTCACTTCAGGTGGAGATTCTCCGGGCATGAATGCGGCTATCCGTGCAGTAGTCAGAAGCGCAATATTCAGGGGCATTGAAGTGGCAGGGGTAATGAATGGGTTTACCGGGTTGCTGAACAACGACTTTATTGAAATGCAGTCGCATTCGGTATCAAAAATAATTTCACGGGGAGGAACGATGTTAAAATCATCGAGGTGTCCTGAATTTCATAAAAAAGAAGCCAGGGAGCGGGCCGTGAAAAATCTGAATGAGCAGGGCGTTCAAGGATTGGTAGTATTGGGTGGAGATGGTTCGTTCAGGGGAGCCGATGATCTTTGGAAGGAGTTTGGATTTCCGGTGGTGGGGGCACCCTGCACAATTGATAACGACATTTACGGTACAGATTTTACGATTGGGTTCGACACTGCCTTAAACACGGCAGTTACAGCTATCGACAAAATCAGGGATACGGCCGATTCACACAACATATTGTTTTTTGTAGAGGTTATGGGGCGCCATTCGGGGTTCATTGCCCTTCACACAGCCATTGCAACCGGGGCAGAGGCCACTTTGCTGCCCGAAACTCCCACCAACATCGATAAGTTATGTACCTACCTTGTAAGTGAAAGGCGGAAAAACAAAACTTCGGGGATTATTATTGTTGCCGAAGGAGACGATCAGGGAGGGGCAGCAGAGATTGCAGCAAAGGTAAAAAAGAAGCTTCCCGGGTATGAAACACGAGTTACCACCCTGGGACATATACAACGCGGGGGTCCTCCAACATGCAACGACAGGGTGCTTGCCAGCCTTCTTGGTCACGAATGTGTGTGTTCGCTTCTTGAAGGAAGGTCAGGTGTGATGATAGGACGGGTTCATAAACAAATCGCATATGTACCTTTTGAACAAGCCTATTCAAAACATGATGAAATTGATAAAAGCTGGATACACATAAGCCAGATCATTTCGATTTGACGCCACCCGTTTACCTGAACAGGCTCATCACTTCCTCCCTTGTGATTTCCTGCAGCGGGTTATTTGAATTTATAAATTTATCGGCCAGCGAGCTTTTACGGTTTTGCAGCTGTTGTATTTTTTCTTCAATTGATCCCTGTGTAATGAACCGGTAAACAAATACATGCTTGTTTTGCCCGATACGGTGAGCCCGGCTTATGGCCTGGTTTTCTGCTGCAGGATTCCACCATGGATCAATAATAAACACATAACCGGCACTTGTAAGGTTTAAGCCCACGCCCCCGGCTTTCAATGAAATCAGGAAAATCCGGTTTTCCGGATCGTTCTGAAACCGGTCGATTACTTCCCCCCGGTTGGAAGTGTGGCCGGTTAACATACTGTACTTCCATTGTTTATGTTCGATTGTTTTGCGGATCAGTTCAAGATGCTTAACAAATGAGGAAAAAACAAGTACTTTATGATTTTCAGCTACCACATTCTCGAGCATCCGGATGATTTCCCCAAATTTTCCGGATCCGGTTTCATCAGCCTCCCCCAGCATTTTGGGATGATTGGCCAACTGCCGGAGGCGCATAAGCCCCTGCAGAATCATGATTGAAGATTTTTTTACACCCTCCTGCTCTATGCCTGCCAATATGGAATTACGGATTATTGATTTCTCTGTTTCATAAGTACGAAGCTGTTCATCCTCCATATCGCACATAATTACCTGCTCCATTAAGGGGGGCAGGTCATTGGCCACTTCATCCTTTGTACGCCTCAGAACAAAAGGACGGATCAGAATCTGCAGTTTTTCCTGCTGATCGGCATTGTTGTGTTTCTCGATGGGGGTTATAAAATAGCGTCTGAAAAAAGCCAGGTTCCCCAGCATGCCTTTATTCAAAAAATTCATTTGCGCCCATAAATCCGACAATGAATTTTCGATTGGCGTACCGGTAAGTGTCATCCGGTGCTCACTTCGAAGCTTCATTATTGCCTTGTATGTTTTCGATGATGGATTTTTTATGTATTGACTTTCATCAAGAATTATATAATAAAAGGTAAACTGCGAAAAAGCCTCTGCATCGTTGCGCACAGTTCCATATGTTGTAAGAATAATATCGTAAAAGAAGACCGCGTTTTCCAGATCAGCTTCGGTTTTACGCTGTTGACCGATATGCTTGTATACTTTAAGCGCAGGGGTAAATCTCATGATCTCTGCCTCCCAGTTATGAACCAGTGAAGTGGGCAATACAACAAGGCTTGCCGGTTGTCCCGATCCGGAGGGTATGCCATTGTCGAACAGGCTGAGTTGTCCCGAAATAACAGTGCTGCGATCATCTATCCGCGCGGTTGCTTTCCGCTTTAACTTCAAAAGCAATGTAAGTGACTGCAATGTTTTACCCAGCCCCATATCATCAGCCAGGCATCCTCCAAATCCATTTGTATGAAGGCTGTGCATCCACTCATAGCCGGTTTTCTGATAAGCCCGCAGCTCAGCATTTAAACCTTCAGGAACTGAAACCTTACGTCTGACTTCCGACAGTTTTCGAATCTTTTGCCTGATGGCATCATCATCAGGCTGAAGGATCTTGCTTATAAGGGGAAAATGGTGTTTCCCAAACTGCATCACCTCCTCTTTTTGCCGTGCAAAAGGCATCAGACTCCTGTACCTGGCAAACCACTCTTCGGGGATCACCGCAATTTCGCCATTCGGCAATTCGAACTCCCGGATGTCGTTCAGGATAAGATGCTTCAGCCTGATAAACGGAAAGCTGAAGGAACCAAATGTAACAGTTGCATATACGTCGAACCAATCGCCCGAAGAACTGGTTTTCAACTCAAGGCTTTGATCGCCGGTAAAATATTTTTTTCCATTGTTTTCCTGTTCAATTATAACATCTGCCTTTTCAAGTTCATGCTTATTTCTGTTCAGCCAGTTAACCAGAAAATACAACCGGTTACTCTCACCTGTAAGGGTGACAGAGGGTGGCATAAAGTAACCGTTCTTTTCTTCCAGGCCAATCATATGCAGTTTTTCTATAACCTGATCTTCCCATTCCCTGTCACGCCTAATTTTTTTAAACTGCAATGTATCCCCGTTTTTTATAAATTGAACTGCTACCTCCCGCGTGGCATTAGAGAGAAACAATTCATCGCCGTACCTGAAACGCAGAATAAGGGTCGGCTCATACGACAGATTGAATTCGAGTGTAAGTACTGCTTTTTTAGCCACCTCCCCTTCCTGTAGCTGGAATCCTTCGGCCACTACATCGAAATCGCGGATTGTTTTTTTTACAAAACCCGAATAATATTGTTCTTCAATGGCATGTGGTACCGATATAAACTCCCGCGAAAAGAACGGCACCAATTTCCTGGCATCCAGCTTTTCAAAAACAATCAGCTGGTTTCGATAAACCAACATGCAGGGTTGATTGGCAACCACAGCAATGTTCCTGTTCAGCAAAGGAATTTCCTTTTGCTCCAAAAATATCCTTAATCTGTATCGTGTTTCTGATGGAGTACGCTCAAAATAAAATACCGGCTGGCAAAAAAAAGGCGGCACTGCTATTTCATCCTCATCGTAAAGATTGGCATATTTTGCTTCTTTTTTTATCAGACGAACAGGACTAAGCATGAGAATGTGTGCCACTTTCCACATGCATTGTTCCAGGTGTGGCAATACCAGTTTCTGAAACCTTGTTGTTTCCATTGTGGAATAAAACTCCGATACATTTGCTGCACGCGAAAAACGCTTCATTAAACGTTCATCGCTGTATTTGTCGATCAACTCTACCAACTCCTTTTCGTAGGGCTGAAACTTGTAATCAAAACCTTTAAGGTCGGCAGGTTTAACCAGCTTGATTGTGGTGTAAAATTTACCTTCCTTCCCAATAAGGTATGGAAGAAAAATATTACCCAGAAAACGATGTTGCGTCAAAACAATTACAAACTCCTGATCGGCCATATCACCAAACGTTAACCTCAAAAGAACCCCAAATATACACAGGTAAATGCAAAAGTCGGGTCAATAATGCTGCAACAAGAATAAAAAAACATGTTTTTTCACCATCATAAGGGCAATACAAACAAAAGCATGACAAAATGGTTGCTGGTTTCCATAGGTGGGAGAATCAGAACTAAAAATTGTGATCCGGCATCTTAACCTTTACAATAATTTTGACAGAATTACAAGGAACAATTTTTTAATAAAGAAGATTCAGGCCAAACTACAGGATTCCTTATCCATAAGAGTATTCCACCTCGAAAACTCACCCATTTTCTATGCAATCCTATTTTTCTGTACCTCTAAATTGAAAAGATTAATTGGAACGCTCCCATTCAGCCACAATACATTAAGTACAGTTATTGAATTAAAAATCCAGAATTCAGGCACAATTGACAATTTATCAGATCCACACAATGAATTTCCTCAACAACGGCAGATGGCTTTATTCTGTCTTTACCAGTTTGTAATCATCCATTGTAACAAAAAAATCGTTAAGGATTCCATAAACATCGAACCATTCCCAGATGGTTATTTTTCTTGGGTTATTAGGACGTTCCACCCATTTGCCGTTAAGATAGGCAGGTGCGGGTATCTCCCTTTTTTCGGCCCATTTTTCGTTTTTTACCACAGCAACAGCAGCCATGTCGAACAGGGCACGCCCTGCAGGGTTACCCCACATATGGTATGTGTTAAACAGATGGGCAGAATAATCGCCAAAGTTCGTAAATTCACCCCCATTACGGCCTGTTACCGGGCTCGAAATCTGTGGCCCCTTACCCGGCATCCGGTGAAGTATCTGATCTCTCGACATCATAACGGCAGCTGTCCCCGAAGCTTGCCCGCTACGCACGGTTACCATCTCAAAGTGTACATTCATATCAAGTATGTAATTCATCGATTCTACATCCCAATCCAGGTTGTGTTCACCCGGCTCAGGATAGTTCGACCCCAGCCACACAATCCGCACCCGCCCGGCAATGGCCGGTTCTTTTCTTAATGCCAGGGCAATGTTTGTTAATTTTCCCACTGCAAGCAACACCAATCGCTGGTTTCTTTCCATCATCGCCTGGCCGATAATGAAATCAACAGCCTCATGCCCGTCAAATGAAGGAGATCCGATACTATTCTTTATCTCTTCGTACGATCCGTTAGCACCGGTTAACAAAGGAATTTTTCCATAGAACTCGCCACAAAGCTGCATCACTCGTCTGGCTTCTTCAAAATGGCCGCTTACATCCGATTCATCGGAATACCCGGTTGGTGCGCTTGTTGCATTTACTGTAACCCCTGCAACATTAAAACGATCGCCGTTAAACAACAGGTAGGCCAGCGCATGCTGATCGTCAACTTCATTATTGGCATCTGTATCAAAAATTACCGGGATTTTGGAACTGCCTGCAAATTCACAGGAAGTAAAAAACAGGGAAAATACTACGATCATTACAAAGGCTTTTATATGTCCTTTTGCTAAATAATTTAATTCTTTGCTCATTGTATCAGACAATCATTTACTGACAAAACTAACAATTACACATGAGCTTATGTATTAAATTTTTCTATTTCATAAAAAAAAGGTGCAGAAGGCTGGGCTCCCATTCGCGTTACAGAAATAGCAGCAGCCTTTTGCGCAAATTCGACTGCTTTTTGCACTTGCATGCCCCCGGCCAATGCCGCAGCCAGAGCCCCGTTAAATACATCGCCTGCTGCAGTGGAATCTGTTGCCGTTACCTTGTAACCCGGAATCATTCCAACAAAACCATCCGTTTTCAGGTACACTCCTTTGCTGCCCAAGGTAATAATAACTGTTTTTATACCCCTTCGGTACAAAGCAGCTGCCATCCTTGGAATTTCATCGGTGGAGATGATATTTTTTGAAGTTACGATGGCAGCTTCGGTTTCATTCGGGGTAATTATAGTTATTTTCTTAAACAAAGCTTCGGGGATTACACCCCCCGGAGCCGGATTCAGAATAAAGGGTATGCCTTTGGCACAGGCCACTTCAGCTGCAGCTGATACAGTTTCCACAGGGATTTCGAGTTGAGCCAGCACCATGGCTGCCCCCTCAAAGGCACTTTGGTATCTGCCGATATCCTGGGGCAACAGGTAACGATTGGCTCCGGGTGCCACGGAAATGCTGTTTTCTCCACCGGCAGCCACATTTATCAATGCAATGCCCGAATGCGTGCCCGACAGGACCTTTATGCAGGAAATGTTGATGCCTTCTTTCCTGTAATTTTCAACGGCTTTTATACCCAATGCATCATCGGCAACACAGGCAATGAATGTAACATCGGCACCGGCACGGGCCGCAGCAACGGCCTGATTTGCTCCCTTCCCGCCGGGAACGGTCATAAACCCGCTGCCCAGAATGGTTTCCCCGGGTGCGGGTATATGTGGAACCTTCACAACCATATCGGTATTGGAGCTTCCTATTACAACAATTTTTGGTTTCATACCTTCTCAATATACCCCTGAAATGATGATAAGGGTGAGCCCGGCAATTAAAAAAAGGAACATGCCGGTTAACAAACCGGTAACCCCTTTTGCATCATTAAATTCCTTCCAGACAAATATACCCCATAACGCTGCAATAAGAACTGCTCCCTGCCCCAATCCATAGGCAATTGTATATCCGGCAAGCTCTGAAGCAATTAAGTTCAATATCATGCCCAGGCTCCAGATGGCACCACCCAATATACCTGTCAGATGAATTTTAATACTACCGTTTCTAAAATAATTGCTATATGTAACTTTCTTACCAGCCAGCGGTTTGTACATAAAAATGCTGTTCCAAATAAAAGTAGAGACAAATAAACCAAGGGAAAAAATTACAGAAGCCGTATAAGGTGTAAGCATCCCTTCCAATGGATTTGAAAAGTCGGTAGCCATTGATTCGGCCACAAACCGATAGAAGAACCCCATTAAAAACCCCGCCATCAGAGAAACCATTATTCCTCTGGCTGAAACAAGTGACCGAGGTCCGGCAAGTTTTTGATAAGCCCGCGCATTGAGAACCATTGCCACTACAATCAGAGCTACCCCAATAAACAATATGGTTGGATTATCAAATGGATTGGTAACGTAATTTGAAATAACCCCCAGCACCAATGCCAGTCCGATTCCTATAGGAAATGCCACCGCCATACCTGCAATAGCAATGGCCGTTACCAACAAAATATTTGCAAGATTAAATATTACACCCCCAAGAAATGCCAAAAATAACGACCTCCCGCTGGCCTGCGCCAGATCGGCCATAAAACTTCGTCCTTCAATACCTGTGCTGCCGGAAGTGAATGCTGCCAATAATGCCAGCAGCAGAACCCCAATGGCATAATCCCAGTAAAACAGCTGAAAAGGCCACTGCTTCCGGGTCATTTTTTGGGTATTCGCCCACGACCCCCAGCATAACATTGTTACAAAAACAAGAAAAATTGCCAACTCATAAGAATGTAATACTACCATGGTACGTCAAATTTATTATCGCAATTATTATTGATTTCCATTCTGCCGCAAAACCGATCGCGCAGTTTCAGAAATATAATCAGCAAGAGATTTTAAAAAAACCTACAACTAAATTCTTATCAACTAAATCCTTTTGTTAACAAAAAACCGTACTGTAAAATCATAATATTGCTTGACACGAACTATTTATTGATCGTATAGCCATATCTTTAAAATCATTTTCATGCTTTTTGCATTGTAACCGGATCAAACACCATCCGGATTATTCCGTGAGAAAACCATTTACTTCCATCCAGTGCATGAAGGCTTCAAACCAGCGATTGCTTGTGCGGTTTGGGTTCCCGAGGCCGAAACCATGCCCGCCATTCTGGTAAAGGTGAAACTCTACAGGCAGACCCGCTTCATACCATGATTTGATAATACCAAACTCACCACGGAAAAGAAAATCATCAACGGCAATAGCATTGAACATTGGCGGTGCATTCTTGGGTACATCAACAGCATTCATGCCACCATAAATGGGACCTATAAAGGCCAGTTTCATTTTTTTTGAGTTAAGGACAGAATGCATCGTCAGGCCGGCACCTGCCGAGAAGCCGATCATACCAATGCGTGAAGTATCGACACCCCATTCTGTGGCCCTATTTACGATCAGGTCATATGCAGCCTCAGCATCCTCGAGTTGATCAGACAAGTTACGTTGCTGCTGAACGGGTCGTGCTTCATCCTGAGAAAGGGCAGAATTTTCAGCTGCTGCCTCGAATGTTCTGTTCATCGATCCGCTGAATTCTTCGAGCGATTCAGGAGTCGGATAGAGCCTGTATTTGAGCACAAAGGCAGCTATTCCCTGGTTTGCAAGAGCTTCTGCAACCTCCCAACCCTCGTTCCCCATCGACAGCCATCTAAAGCCACCTCCGGGAGCTACAATTACAGCTGCACCATTTGCTTTATCCGGTTCGGGCAGAAAAGGAGTAAGCGTTGCTTTGGAAATATTCCGTGCCATGGGGTCACCCCACTGGCGAAACCAGGTCTCAGGTGCAGTTTGACCTTCCACCCCACCGGTATTTAAAGGAATGGCATTCGGTTCATCCGGGGAATCAAACGGATATATAGTCCCGTCCTGAGCGGAAGCAGAGGTAACAAAAAAGAGCGCTGATGCAGCAAATACGGGTAGGAAACAAAGTTTTCCGGTTTTTAACAGTTTGATAAATGAAAGAGGCATAACATTAAAAATTTAAAGTAATTACCTAAAAATATGTTTAATTAATGAATTTTCAAAATTTCATTTTTCGGTTTCAAATTGTAATTTTTTATACCTGTTTAGAAAACCGGCCCGTTGAGCTACCAGAATGCCCGTGTTTCCACCAAACCTCTGTACGATGTAAGTTTTAAAGCAATCACCTTTTACAGCGCAGCGCAATTATCAGGATATACGGTCAATTGGTTTTATGCCGGCTGCAACAAGATATTATCATCGTTAATGTTCAACAACAATGATGGCTGGCATCCTGATAATAATTTTCAGTTTATGAATTACAACCAGAAGGATTTTCCTATCGGGGAATAATGACTGCAAGTTAATTAACAGCTGATAGTCTAAACAAAACAGACTCAGGTTTATATAAAGGTTCAATTTACATTAAACAGAAAAAAGGAATAGGATACTTTAATAAAATAACTGCCATTTTTGAAAACATCAAGTAAATTTCATTTACTGGCATTATGCGGTTCACTCATTTTTACTGATAATTGTCCTTATCCGTTCATCAAGCTGCGCCTGATCTTTGGCAAAACTTGCAAGTCCAGCCAGGTTCAGGAGTGTATCGATTGCCAGTTCTCCCCTGGTAATGCGATCGGCCCATCGGTTATGTTTTGGAATTTTACCATCTTCCGAAATATGATGCCGATCGTCTGCACTTAAAGTGGGAAACATGTCCCCGCAACCGGCCTTACGTGCACGTTCTATTAAAATATCGGCATTCTGCGGAACATCAACATTAAAACTTTTAGCCAGATCAAATTCCTTTTGGTTCACCTCCCATACTTTTTCAGGAAAAAACCGTGCAGATTCCTGGTTAATCCCTACCCGGTAGTTTTTCATAAGCTGCGATTGGAAACTTCCATCCAGGTTAGCTTTCCCATCAACAGCTACCTGAACGGGCATTGTAAAAATATCGACACCTGCCAGATCGTGCAATTGATTGTAATTCCTGAGGCTGGCAGCGATCAATTTTGTTGGTATCTTATTGTATTTAGTTAACTCCCTTACCCACTTCTGTGAAGAAAGAACAGCACGCTCACCTGCACCAGAGCCATCACCTAAATTATTATCGCTGATGTAGGCACCAATGCGCCCCAGGAAAACGTTCAGGTAGTTGGGTTGAGCAACAGCTGCCACCAATACATTCTGACGGGCAGAAAATTCGAGTGTAAAATTCACCTTTATCCCTTTTTCCCGGAGTATTCGTGCACTTATCAAACCCTCTGCTGTATACGGAACTTTTACAATAAACTGCGAAGGTGAAATTTCATAATAACGGGTACCATAGTCAACAGCAGCCTGTATATCGTAAGCGGTATCTGTGTGTAGCTCAACACTCACCAATCCTCCGAACCTTTTTGCCAGCCTTAATCCATGCCGAGCATTCAGAATAAAAGCAATTTCTGTTATCTGCTGCTTTTCAGGCAACGGTTTCACAATTTCCCAGGCTTTTAGAATAAAATCGTCGTAAATACCTTTTTGAATCTCCTTATTTACCAAGGTATTATTAGTGGTTAAAGCCTTCATTTCAGCGGTCCAAATTTTTTCGGCTTCTTCGATATCTCCGGTATCGAGCCACAATTCAGTTCCTGCCTTATTAAGGTTTTGCCAGAATGGATCAGGCCTGGCATCAATCCGGTTTTCATGGACATCTTTCAGGATGAACGATTTGATTTTTTCCTTTAACAGCTCCTCCATAACAGATATTCCTTTAATTTTCATTAAAGTTAAATAAATTTACAAAGCAAAGCAACCTGAATCAGATCCTGTTTCAGTTGCTGACACTGCCGGGAATTTTTAGGGCAACAGCAATTTTTCCTAATTGCAGCAAGGAATTTTTAAATCAATAATTTAAACGAGTGGTATTAAGTACCCATTTTATATATACGTTCCATCAACTGCCATTTTTCCTTAGCTGTTGCATCTGAAGGGGTATCCTGAAACTCCGACACATTAGCTTCCCACTCCTTTTGCCGAGGTTTACCTGCCAATTCCTTCATTGCCTTATCATGACTGAAATCTGCTGTAGTTTCCATAATCATAAACAACCGATTCCCATGAATGTATATTTCCATATCGGTGATTCCCACCTCCCGCATGCCTTCAGTAATTTCGGGCCAGGCAGCTCCCGGAGCATGTACCTTTTTGTAGGTTTCAATAAGTTGCGGATCATCACGCAGCCGGAGGGTTTTGCAATATCTTTTTTTCCGGGCATAGCTTTTAATTCATAAACTGTTCAATCCCGATTACAGAAAATGGTTCCTATTGCTGTTTTTTAGCTGCTCTACAACCTCCTTTACCTCTTCGGCATTTTCACGTTTGCAAACGAGCACTGCATTTCCTTCCCGTACCACAACCACATCTTCAAGTCCTATAAGAGCCACCAGCCCTTCATCTGTATATACATATGAATTCCGGGAATTAATAAAGATGCTTTCACCCGAACCGGCGTTCCGGTTCTCATCCTTTTCACTGAACAGGTATACCGATTGCCAGCTTCCCAAATCGTTCCACTGGAAGTTCCCTTCAACAAGGTAGATGTTCTGAGCATGCTCCATTATTCCATAATCCACTGATATGCCCTCAACGGCGCGATAGATGGTATCGAGCGTTTGCCCGAACGAGGGATTCCCCATATCCGCCTGAATAATTCTCAGGTCGCGGTACAATTGAGGTGCAAATTGTTTGACTGCATCCAGGAAAACCGAAATCTTAAAAATAAACAACCCGCTGTTCCAATAAAATCCCCCTTGTTTCAGATAGGAGGAAGCTGTTTCATGATCAGGTTTCTCAACGAATTGCCTTACTTTAAACCGTCTTATTTTTTCATCTCCTCCAAGCTCCTGCTCCACCTTGATGTAACCATAACCGGTAGCCGGATAGGTAGGGGTAATTCCTATTGTAACAATGGCATCCTTTTCATCTGCAATCCGTGAAGCTGCCTGAACGGTATCCCGAAACAGATCATCATCCTGCACAAGGTGGTCTGATGGGGAAACAACCATTATCCCGTCTGGATTTTCTTTTTCAGCAAACATTGCTGCCAGACCAATACAGGGAAGGGTATTTTTTCCCACCGGCTCGTAGATCAGGTTTTTCCCCGGAATCGTTGGTGTCTGTTCTTCAAGAACCCTGGCCTGATCTTTACCAGAAACAATATAAATATTTTCGGTATCCAAAAACTTACCAAAGCGGTTAACTGTCGATTCCAGCAACGATTCCCTGCCAAACAGATTTAAATATTGCTTTGGTTTTTTTGTTCTGCTGCGTGGCCAGAAACGCGTTCCCGAACCACCAGCCATAATAAGACAATATGTTTTATTCATAATTTAAATTTTACACACCCCTGGTTCAATTAAAAACCGGGTCCAATTTTAGATTTATCAATAAATAAACAAATTTATTTTCAGTTTCAGCACCAATTACTTTTCCTTTCAGGTAACCACTGAATTAATGAAAAGTTTGATTCAAAAGGATTCTTATTACTAATCAATGCAATTCCCCATAAATGCAAAGCCCATCTGTTGATAAATACACGAAATTTTTCTTTCCTTCTTCCGGAGGTGGTATATCAGGTCAGTATCTCAAAAAGCACCAGGGTTCAATAACTGCAACTTTAAAAATCCGAACTTCTAAAAATCCCTGTTCAGATTTTCCCATCTCACGTTCCAGTTTCCATCGTCCGGAAAACCGGGATTGTTTGCTTCACAACCTTCCCAGCCGGCACACATCAAAGCAATTGCTTTAAGAAAACCTCCGTTTCCGGGCAAATAAATACGAAGCCGCTCGTCCTGGTAATTGTGCCCGTTTATAAGGTACCTGTTTTTCTGAACGTCCATCAGCAGTGCCTGCAGTGCGATTTCCGGTTCCTGCAAACGAGCTGCACACATTGCCACCATCGGGTAATCCCATCCCCAAGTATGTTCCCAGTCCCATTCCTCAAGAACCAGGTACAGTGTGTTTCGCAACTTCTCCAAATCAATCCTGTCCCAAAGGGGCAACATACCCACCATACCCAATACCATGGGGTGATCCTTCATATTCTCAGGATTTGTGTAGGAATCGGGAGCATTTGAAACTCCTAAATAGACATCATTCAATACTTTTGGAGCAGCCAGTTGAGTCCGGACGGCTTCCCAAACAGGATGAATTTCCTCCCCCAGCCTTTCCTTCCACTTTTGGGCAGTTGACAGGCCCCAGTACCAATATGCCAGTTCGAAAGGAGGATCCAGGGTGGTTTCCCTGTCCCAGTGCTCCTGCGCCGGAATGAGCGGGGGCCCCAGGTGATAGCTTCCGCTGGTGCTGTCGAACGAAGCAAAACCGGCCATAAATTCGGCTGTGGCAAAAACCAGGTCCGCATATTCATTCAAAACCCCTGAACCGGGATCGGCCCGGTACAACTGTTCTGCCAGGTAGATCAGGTGTGGCTGTTGCCAGATGAGGTAGGAGCCTATCGATGAGGGGCTGTTTATGCCATCGGGCCCCACCATTTTTGGCCATCGGACTCCATCATAACCCTGCACGCGGGTAAATTCTACCGACTGCCGGTATATTTCCCTGTAAAAAGAAATTTGTTTTGCCATTAATTCGGGCCGTTGCCAATTGTAATAATGGGCACTGTGCCACCATATCATTTCCAGGTGAAACTTTCCAAACCAGCTGTTAAATGTAAGCCCCGTTTCCTGTGGCGGCAGGTTGCCCGAACCATTTACCTTTGTGAGGTATTGCGACAATATGGTACGTCGTTCCAGCTCAAAGGCGCGTGGATCGGTGCAGGCCGAAAAATCAACCGCACCCCCCGACTCCCAGAATTCTTTCCAATGGGCGTTTGCTGTATGTTGTGTGGCTTCAAAACCGGGTAAATCTTCGGCTACTGTTTCAGGTGAAAACAAACAGCTGAACTCAAGCTGGTTTCTGCTGCCTGCAGGTTTTAATACAAACCGGTGATTTGCTGTCTTTTCTAAAACTGCTTCTCCTGCCCAGTTTATTATACTGTAATATTTATCAGTATCCAATTGCCGGTTGATTACTGCCGAATTTTCAGCCAATGTTACAATTGCGGATGAATGTTTTTCAGGTGAATTGAAGTCGTATCCTGCATGGGTATGTATTGGTGCAGCATACGGAAACAACCACTCAACTGATAGCTGCCCCGATTCGATCAAAGAGGATTCAATCCGGGCAGAAACCATATCCTTACCGGGATGAACATAAACGGTTACCGATACAGGTGCGCCTTCTATATTGAATTTGCTTGTAATTTCACCCTTCCACAAATCAAGGCGATGCCCGGGCGACTGAATGTCAGAGATTTCTATTTCATGGCCATTTTCCTTAATAATCACCAAACGAATGATCCCAAGGTGCAGGCGGTGCGGATTCTGCCTGAAATAGGCCACAGCATCAATCACACGGTCCGAAGAAGACAACTGATCCTGGTAAGGCACTTTCCTTTGGCCAACCTGGTGGTACCGGTATGTTTCAGACATGTTGTATCCAGCCGTGTCGGGTTGGGTATGCCAACCCCAGTCCGACATTGTGCCCAGCGATACTCCTTCTTCGTATTCGCTGTAGAAAGTTTGTAAGCCGGTGATATCGGTAGTAAATGCAAAATTGCCGTTGCCAACGGAAAGGGAAGCCAACGGATCAAATTGCTCCACCAGAATGTTATGGCGGTTAACCAGATCATACCTGTTAATTTTCTTTATACCTTCTGCGGTATCGCATGAGGAAAACAGGAATAAAACGGCAAGGAAGATTATTTGTCTGAATTCAATTTTGGGATGAACCGTTCCTGAAACTTTATTCATAGTG
>OBJA01000435.1_pt1 | contig 37062 bp, 34 predicted proteins | sample 1519751 | NCBI WGS metagenome assembly OBJA01 (sample SAMEA3881238, study PRJEB22517) | soil metagenome | biome: lake sediment; feature: soda lake sediment; material: sediment, water from around vicinity | place: India | collected 2013-12-23 | depth 3 m
CTCTCTCCGACACGGAGAGAGTAACCTAAGCCTTTGGTGGTAAGGATTTGCTTCGGTATATGCGGCAGAGATTTAAAGCATTTTCTAAGTGGTCGTCCACCCCAGCAAGGCTGAGGCACGTGAAAGGCTGAAAATGGGTTGAATGAATGCCAAATCTATCCACCCAGATATAAATGACTGGCTGAGTTTGGGTACGGTCCAAAACCCCTACGGGGTTCCGTGATGCTTCGAAGAATGAACCGAACCCGGTCGCAAGACGGGTTTTAGAACGTCTTAATCTCAGCCCAGGGTTTTAACCCTGGGTGGACAGATCGACAAACGAAGCGAAGGTTATTTTCTAGGTGTCGGCCACGTCAACATCGGTTGACGCACGTGGGTAGCATGAGGGCTGTGAGGAATCGTGCCGACTCCGGAAATGGGGTCAAACCCTCATTCCTATTCCTTCTCCCAGTACACTGGGAGAAGAGAATCTGTCAACAACGGTATCTCTGTTAGAAAACGGCGGAAAAATTCCAGTTGTGTTGAGAAGAATGGAAAGGAATGACTTGCCTTTCACAGATAAAAATGGTTAGATATTGGTATTGGGTAGCGAGTAATGGGTAACGTGTTAAGAGTAAAGCACGGTATCTATGGCGAACTTTAGCTGGGGAATTATAGCAAACGGCCTATCCGCTTCTCGCTACTTGCCACTTGTTAAGCTCGGAAAATGGAGGGATTTTCGTGCTATCGGATATCGACATTGCTCAACAAGCTGTATTGCGCCCCATTATCGATCTGGCGAAAGATGCTGGACTTTTAGATGAAGAGATTGAACCATACGGAAGATATAAAGCTAAGGTCCGGTTGTCCTCACTGGAGCGGTTAAAGGAACGGCCCGATGGTCGATTGATCTATGTCACGGCCATCACGCCAACTCCTGCGGGAGAAGGGAAGACATGCACCGCCATTGGATTGGTACAAGCCTTGGGAAGCTTGGGCAAGAATGCTGTTGCAGCGCTTCGCGAACCGTCCCTGGGTCCCACGTTTGGCGTTAAAGGCGGGGCGGCGGGCGGAGGATACTCTCAAGTGCTTCCCATGGAAGAGATTAATCTTCACTTCACCGGCGATATTCATGCGGTTACCGCTGCCCATAATCTATTGTCTGCAATGATCGACAACCACCTCCATCAGGGGAATGCTTTAAGTATCGATCCGAAACGCGTGGTTTGGCGGCGGGTTATGGACATCTCTGACCGGCAGTTGCGCCAGATCGTCGTGGGGTTGGGTGGAAAAGGCGACGGCGTTCTGCGGGAGTCGGGCTTTGATATCTCAGTGGCTTCTGAGGTTATGGCGATTCTATGCTTAGCTTCGAGCATTGCAGATCTAAAAGAGCGGTTGGGACGTGTCCTGGTAGCCTATAATTTCCAAGGCCAACCCATCTACGCGAGGGATCTCAAAGCGGTCGGGGCGATGGCCGCTTTGCTGCGTGACGCGTTGATGCCCAACCTTGTTCAGACCTTAGAAGGCCAGCCGGCCATCTTGCATGGCGGTCCGTTTGCCAATATCGCCCATGGCAACAATAGTATCCTTGCTACACGGTTGGCGTTGAAACTCGGGGATTATGTGGTGACTGAGGGCGGATTTGCTGCGGATCTGGGCGCCGAAAAGTTCTTTGACATCGTTGCTCCAGCTACTGGGCTTCGTCCAGATCTGGCTGTTTTGGTGGTTTCGCTCCGCGCGCTGAAATACCATGGTGGACTCGAGAAGGGCCAGTGGAGTCGCCCGGACGCCGAGGCTTTACAGAAGGGTTTCTCCAATCTTGACCACCATTTGAAGAATCTTAAGGAGTTATATGGCTTACCGGTGGTTGTAGCCGTTAATCGCTTCCCTGACGATACCGAAGAAGAATTGCGGATGGTTCGGGAACATTGCCATGCCTTGGGGGCACGGGCGGAGATCTCGCGGGTTGTGGGAGAGGGAGGCTGCGGCGGCGGTCAACTGGCCAAAACCGTTTTAACCGCGTTGGAGGAAGACCAGGCGGCGTTTCGGAGCCTCTATCACACGGAGCAATTAACGCTGGTGGAGAAGATCGAACGCTTGGCGAAATCAGTCTATGGGGCGGATGGAGTCACCCTAACCAAGGAAGCCCAGAAGTCCGTGAGGGATCTGGAGGCGATGGGTTACGGGACGCTTCCCATCTGTATGGCGAAGACCCAGACGTCGCTCTCGGATAACCCCGCACTGCGGGGAGCGCCCCAGGGATGGACGCTTACGGTGCGGGAATTGAGGTTGTCGGCGGGAGCAGGGTTCGTGGTGGCCCTGGCGGGAACCATTCTTACCATGCCCGGCTTACCCCAGGAGCCCGCTGCGGAAAGAGTTGACCTCCTGGATGACGGGAGAATCGTCGGCCTGTTCTAAATCAGTTATATTTTATTTTGGAGGGATCCCGAATGTCCACTGCACATTTGATCGATGGAAAGGCTGTCGCCGCCCGAATCCGAGAGGAGTTAAAGGAACGGGTCGTCAGCTCAAAAGCCATAGGAATCGAACCTGGGCTTGCGGTAGTCATCGTTGGGGATGATCCGGCTTCACGCGTCTATGTCAATATGAAGAAAAAGGCCTGTCACGAGCTGGACATTTACTCAGAAGAGCATGCATTGCCCGCAGAGACCAGTGAGCTAGAGTTGCTGAACCTCGTGGAAAAGCTGAACGCCGATACAAAGATCAGCGGGATTCTTGTTCAGTTGCCGCTTCCAACTCATCTAAATGAAGACAGAATCATCGAAGCCATCGATCCCAATAAGGATGTGGATGGCTTCCATCCCGAGAACGTAGGGCGTTTGGCCTTGGGGATCCCTGGTTTTGTCGCATGTACGCCCGCGGGAGTCATGGAGTTGATCCGAGAGTCCGGCGTTGAAATCGCCGGAAAAGAATGCGTGGTGGTGGGAAGGAGCAATATTGTAGGCAAACCCCAAGCTCTATTGCTCTTGCGCGAACACGGAACCGTGACGGTTTGCCACTCTCGAACAAAGGATCTCGCGTCAGTTACCCGACGCGCTGATATTCTTGTGGTTGCGGTGGGTCGGGCTGAGATGATCACTGGCGATATGATCAAACCCGGAGCAGTTGTCATTGATGTAGGCACAAATCGTATGCCCGATGGACGTCTCGTTGGTGACGTAGAGTTTTCGTCCGCGGTCAGGGTGGCTGGAGCGATTACGCCGGTTCCCGGCGGAGTCGGTCCAATGACAATCACCATGCTGATGCATAATACGATTGAAGCGGCGCGCAATTTAGTGGGCTAGTTGTTAAGGGCTTTTAGGCGCTTGCAAAATGGATAAGATGGGTCAAAGGTAGTTTTGGCGACCGTTTGTCATACGGTGGAAGGGGAGTTTGCTATGCGAATAGGCCTCGTTGCGGATAGCACGTCGGATCTTCCGGAATCCGTTGTTCGGGAATATGGAATTAATGTCGTCCCACTCTTAATACGATGGGATGGGAAGGAGTTTAAAGACGGGGTAGAGATCACCCGTTCGGAGTTCTATCAGAAGCTTCGTTCAAGCTCGACCATGCCCTCGACATCCCAACCTTCGCCAGGCGACTTTGTGGAGCATTATAAGGCATTATTGGAAGAATACGATCAGATCATCTCCATTCATATTTCAAGTAAACTCTCGGGCACGGTTCAATCCGCTCGGATCGCCCAGGAAATGCTCGATGCTCCTATTCATATTGTGGATTCCCTCTCGACAACTATGGGATTGGGTTCGCTTGTTATAAACGCTGCCCGTCTAATTCGCCAGGGAATGGGGGTCGATGCGGTCATCTCCGAAGTGGAGCGGCTCAAGAAAGAGATTCAGTTGATTGTGTCATTGAATACATTGGAGTATTTGGAACGGGGGGGACGGATCGGAAAGGTTACAGCGTTTTTAGGATCGTTGCTTCATATAAAGCCTTTGATCGAGGTGGCCGACGGACGGGTGCATCCTCTCGGTCGAGCGCGCAGTCGGAAAGAAGCGGTCCAAAACCTTGTTCAACGCGCATCTGGATTTCTTGAGTCGGGTGGGCGATTTATCGTATCGATCATGCATACCGATGCAGAGGAAGAGGCCCAGGCAATGCTGGAACGGATTCGTACCGCTTTTCCAAAGATGGAGTATTTCTTGGAAGAGGCCGGACCGATCCTCGGTTGCCATGTGGGTCCCGAGGCATTGGGGATCGTTGTATCTCCCTCGGCATGACGTTCCGAGATTGTCTATGAACTCCATCGTCCTAGGTTATCAGCTTGAATTCCTCTCGGCGTGGCTAACTGTTTAGAGTAACGAGTGACGTGTCGAAGATGAGCCATCGAAGAGTCAACAGATGTTGGTGTTGGTCTACTTAAGAAATACATCTAAATCTGACCCAATAAAGCGACACAAACTTATGCCACCAAAAGGCTTTAGGTTACTCCAAAACCACGACGGTTTAAGGTATCGTGGCCAGGATGGCGCCGATATAACCACTAAACACGATACCTCTCCGTGTCGGAGAGAGCGAGAGAGAGGTTATCTCCAATTTTCATCCTTTCACGTGCGTCAACGGTTGTTGATGTGGCCGACGACCTTGTTACAGAAATTTAACTCAAAATTGACGGAAAATACGGCCAAAACAGGAATAAATTTAATCATAAAAAAAGGATAAAGGGGAAGAATAGCGAATCATAAAAATTCGGAAAGGGGCGGGTGAAAACCCGCTTCCTATATGACTGCTCTTCTTATCTGCCGTTGCCGCCGCATAGATAATCGGCGCGATATACACAACGTTAGGCAGTCGGCGGAGGGTCAAAAAAAAGGAAATACATAGGAGGTAATTGGATGGCAAAGTATGTTTATTTGTTCAGCGAGGGTAACGCTTCCATGAAAAACCTTCTCGGTGGAAAGGGCGCTAACCTGGCCGAAATGACCGGTTTGGGTTTGCCTGTTCCCCGAGGCTTTACCGTGACGACGGAAGCCTGTACACGGTATTACGAAGACGGAAAGGTCATCGCCAAAGAGATCGAGGATGAGATCTACGCCATGATGACGAAGACCGAAGAGATCGTGGGTAAAAAATTCGGTGACCCCAACAATCCCTTCTTGGTCTCCGTTCGATCCGGCGCCCGTGCTTCGATGCCCGGTATGATGGATACCATTTTGAACTTGGGTCTGAACGACGTGGTGGTCGAAGGTTTGGCTAAACTCACCAACAACGAGCGGTTTGCCTATGATAGTTACCGCCGATTTATCCAAATGTTCAGCGATGTCGTCATGGACGTGGAGAAACCCCGGTTTGAGAAGATCCTCGAAGCCGTCAAAGAAGAAAAAGGCGTGCATTTCGATACCGATCTGACCGCTGTCGACCTCAAAGAAGTTGTCAAACGCTACAAAGAACTCTTCAAGAAGGAAAAAGGTTTCGACTTCCCGCAAGAGCCCAAAGCTCAATTAATGGAAGCCGTCAAAGCCGTCTTCCGGTCTTGGGATAATCCCCGCGCCATCGTCTATCGACGCTTGAACGATATCCCTGGTGACTGGGGTACCGCCGTTAACGTCCAAGAGATGGTCTACGGCAACATGGGTAACGACTCCGGTACCGGCGTCGCCTTTACCCGAAACCCCTCCACCGGTGAGAAGAAGCTCTACGGTGAGTTTCTCATGAACGCCCAGGGCGAGGACGTGGTGGCCGGTATCCGTACACCGCAATCCATCGACCAACTCAATGAGATCAACCCCGAAGCTTACAATCAATTCTTGAATATCGCCGAGAAGCTCGAGAACCACTACCGTGATATGCAGGACATGGAGTTCACCATCGAGAAGGGTAAGCTCTTCATGTTGCAAACCCGTAACGGCAAGCGGACCGCTGCCGCTGCGTTAAAGATCGCTGTGGATCTCGTGGCCGAAGGTATGATCAGCAAAGAAGAGGCCGTCATGAAGGTGGATCCGAAACAGTTGGACGCTCTCTTGCATCCCAACTTTGAGCCCAAAGCATTGAAGGCTGCTAGTGTCGTAGCTAAGGGTCTTCCTGCTTCTCCGGGCGCTGCCACCGGTAAGGTCTACTTCGAAGCCGACGATGCCGTCGAAGCATACAAAGCTGGTGAGCAAAACGTCATCCTGGTTCGGTTGGAGACCTCTCCAGAAGACATCGAAGGCATGCATGTCTCCAAGGGTATCCTAACCGGCCGTGGTGGTATGACCTCCCACGCCGCCGTTGTTGCCCGCGGAATGGGTACCTGCTGTGTCGCAGGTTGCGGCGAGATCAAGATCAACGAAGATGAGAAGTTCTTCATCGACAAAAACGGCAAGAAATACAATGAAGGCGACTGGATCTCCTTGGACGGCTCCACCGGTAACGTCTACGGTGAGCAACTGCCGACCATTGATCCTGAGATGACCGGCGACTTCGGTACCTTGATGGGCTGGGCCGATGAGATTCGTGTCCTTAAAGTCCGCACCAATGCCGATACGCCTGCTGATGCAGCTGTTGCCATGAAATTCGGCGCCGAAGGTATCGGTCTCTGCCGAACCGAGCACATGTTCTTTGAAGCCGACCGGATTCCCGCCATGCGTGAGATGATCGTGGCTCGGACTGAAGAACAACGCCGTAAGGCCCTTGACAAACTTCTCCCGATGCAACGTGGCGACTTTGAGGGTCTCTTCAAAGAGATGAAGGGCCATCCTGTAACCATTCGGTTCCTGGATCCCCCGCTCCATGAGTTCCTGCCCCAAGCCGATGATGATATCGCTTCGTTAGCCAAAGAAATGGGTATGACCTTCGAAGATCTCAAGGGTATTGTGGCTGATCTCCACGAGTTCAACCCCATGATGGGCCATCGCGGTTGTCGCTTGTCCGTCACTTATCCGGAGATCGCTGAGATGCAGACCCGTGCCGTCATCGAGGCTGCCATCAATGTCAACAAACAAGGTATGAGCGTTGTTCCGGAGATCATGATCCCGTTGGTTGGCGAGATCAAAGAGTTGAAGTACGTCAAAGACGTTGTGGTCAAGACTGCTGAAGAAGTCATCTCCAAGGCCGGTGTGAAGCTCGAGTATAAAGTCGGTACCATGATCGAGATTCCTCGGGCTGCCCTTACCGCCGATGAGATTGCGAAGGAAGCCGAGTTCTTCTCCTTCGGTACCAACGACTTGACCCAAATGACCTTTGGCTTCAGCCGCGACGACGCGGGTAAGTTCTTGGAAGAGTACTACAATAAGAAGATCTACGAGTCCGATCCCTTCGCCCGTTTGGATCAAATCGGCGTCGGCAAACTCGTGGAGATGTCCGTAAAATTGGGCAAACAAACCCGCCCCGACATCAAGCTCGGTATCTGTGGTGAGCACGGTGGCGATCCTTCCTCCGTGGAATTCTGCCACAAGGTCGGCTTGAACTATGTCTCCTGTTCCCCCTTCCGGGTGCCCATCGCCCGCTTGGCCGCTGCCCAAGCCGTGGTGAAGAAAGAAGGAGACCTGGGTCAGAAGTAAAACCTAAATCTCCTAGAGGCCGTCTCACAAAATGAGATGGCCTCTTTCTATGCTCCTGGCCACCAACATTCATATCTTAAATAGAGCCCTCAGAATAGTCGAGGTCCCCTCTCCGTGCCGGAGAGGGGAACGGGGTGAGGTTTACCAACAGAATAAATTCGCAAAAGACACGTTGGCTTTGTCAAGTGCAACGGAAAAGCTCTAACAATGGATGTCTAATAATTTCTCCTTTCATTTCATCCAAAGCTATGTTACAATATATCTCCGAGGGTATTCATGAAACGGGCCCATAGCTCAGCGGTAGAGCAGTCGGCTCATAACCGATCGGTCCCTGGTTCGAACCCAGGTGGGCCCACCACAAAAGAAAACAGCGGCATTGGCCGCTTTTTTTATTTTGAAAGAGCGGAGAGCCAGAGTTTCTTTTTTGGAAGATTTATTGCCTGTAGGGCAATTAATCGGATTGCTATTTTACCCAATCCCTCTTAAACAGGGTTATTTCGCGCTTAATACATACTCCCACTTACTTACAGGAGGCTTGGATAAAACTTTGCAATTGGAATAAGATAGATACAAAGGCGTTTGAGGAAGGAAAAACCTATCGAAAAGAGAATCTATATGCAATAGATTATGAAAACTAAGTCGTTGGAAGGGGCTCATTCATGCCGAAACTCGGAAAAATCATGGAGCTCTTTGAAGAAATAGCCGCCCAAAGCTGGGCGGAGCCATGGGATAACTCGGGATTGCTGGTGGGTTCGGCAAGTCTTGAGATTAAAGGTATCCATGTTGCACTGGACGCCACCGAATCTGTGGTGGAGGAGGCCGTCGCTCAGCAGGCCAACCTTCTTGTGACGCACCATCCTCTCTTTCTCAAGCCACTACCGACGATCCGCACCGATGGATATCCAGGGAAGATTATTCGCAGGCTTTTTGCGGAGGATATTAGCCTCTTCGTGATGCATACAAACTTTGACCGGTCTCCTCGCGGCCTCAATGCTTATCTCGCTGAACAACTCGGCATGGAGGATGGCGTGCCCATTGAAAATGCCCGAGAAACCCTTTATAAACTTGTGGTTTTTGTTCCCAGGGGTTATGAGGAGAAGGTGTTGGAGGCCGTTGCTTCAGTGGGCGCGGGGCATCTCGGTGGATACAGCCATTGTTCCTTTCAGGCCGGAGGAACCGGCACCTTTATGCCGGGAGCAGGAACCCATCCATTCCTTGGAGAGATTGGCCGTTTGGAGAAGGCTGATGAAGTTCGCCTGGAAACGGTTTTACCTGCGGCTTATCGATCTCGAGTGTTGGCCGCTCTACTTCGAGCGCATCCCTACGAAGAAGTGGCGTATGACCTTTATCCAATGATACGTCCAACGGGTCCCGAGGGTCTTGGGCGAGTGGGAAAGTTATCGACGGCATTGGCTTGGAAGGATTTTTTTCAACGCATAAAGGATCTCTTTGGAACTTCGTTACTGCCTGTGGGCGGCGGAGAGCCTCCGTCAATCGTCCGACGTTTTGCGGTTACCGGAGGGAGCGGCGGGGGAGAATTTCTAGAAAAGGCCTTTCGACATGGCGCTGAGGTCTACCTGACAGGAGATATTAAGTACCACGATTATCGAAGGGCAGAAGAACTCGGATTAACCCTGGTGGATATCGGGCATTTTGCCTCGGAAAACTTGGGAGTGGAATACTTGGCTCAGAGCATACGGGATATTTTAAGCGCTAATGACATTCATCTCAATGTGACTCGTAGTGTATCGCTCTGTGACCCTTATCGCCTCATGGAGTAATTTTTAAGGAGGCTTCGGCACATGGGTCGAAAATGCGAGATTTGTGGGGGAACCATACCTTCCGCGCGTTTGGAGGCGTTGCCTGATACCAAACGATGTGTGGAATGCGCACGGAAAAAGGGATCAGATATCGTGGCGCGTCGTTCGGAGATTGGGATGGACATCGAGACCTACAAAGATCTCCTAGGCGCAGTCCGGAGTTGATGCCATGAGTAATGCCTTAAAGGAACTCCACCATTATCAAGAACTCAAACTGCGTTCAAAGAAACTTGGCATGGAGCAAGCGGCTTTAGTAGGCGGGACGGCGATTACCGATGCCATGGGACGATTATCTTGGATTACTTCCGAATTGGCTGCTATCGAGGAAACTATATCTCAAACCAAACGAATGATAAAACGTTTGGAAGATGAAAACTCTGAGATCAGAGCACAACTCAATCATTCGGAAAGTAAGCTCTACGATGGCTCTATCGCCCATGCAAAAGAGCTGACCCAGATGCAACAGAAGATAGAGACCTACCGTCAAAGCTCCAATCGAACCGAAGAGAAGATATTGGAGTTGATGGAGATTATCGAGGAGAAAGAGGCGAAGGTTCAGAAGATCCAAGGCGACAAGGAAGATTTGTCCAAAGCCTTGAATGAGTTGGAGAGGAATAATCGTTTGGAGAATGCCAGATATGAACAGGAGATCGAACTGACTGAGACTGAGGCTTCTCGGATCAAAGAAAACCTCTCCCCAGAGTTGCTGGCGATCTATGATCGCCAATCCCGAGCCCACCATGGAGTGGCAATCGCTCCATTGCAGGGAGATACCTGCGGGGCCTGTCATGTTTCGCTCTCCTCAGCCATGGTGCAGCGGATCAAGCGTGATCAGAATACTGTGCATACCTGTGAAAACTGCGGACGGATCGTCTATTGGCCTTAGCCATATACAAAGCCCATATATCATCGCTATTCCATCTTTTTACGGTTGCTTTAGCGGTAACAGATGGTATAATATATTACTGTAACTGCATCAGGTGATCGCGGGCACATGGGCCGCAAGGCCGTGTCTGAGGAAAGTCCGAGCTCCATCGGGCAGGGTGCTGGATAACGTCCAGTGGGGGTGACCCTAAGGAAAGTGCCACAGAAAAGAAGACGCCGAATAGGGCAGTGATGCTCTATGGCAGAGCTGAAACGGTGCGGTAAGAGCGCACCAGCGTCCGAGCGATCGGACGGCTTGGCAAACCCCACCCGGAGCAAGACCAAATAGGAGGGAGATAAGACGGCCCGTCTTTCCCTCGGGTTGGTCGCAAGAGGCGTCTGAGCAATCGGCGTCCCAGATAAATGATTGCCACCGGCATAGCCGGTACAGAACTCGGCTTATCGAGCAGTTACACGATAATAGACCCGTAAGGGTCTTTTTTCATTTTCGTCGGCCACCCCAGCGGGGCTGGGGCAAGTGAAAGGATGAAAATGGGGAGACCTCTCTCTCGCTCTCCCCTAAAGGGAAGAGTAACCTAAGCCTTTGGTGGTAAGGGATTGTGTCGATTTATGGGGTCAGTTTTAGATGCATTTTCTAGGTAGTCGCCCACCCCAAAGACTCGCCACCCGCCACCCGTTACTCGTAACAATAATCTATATAGAATGCTCCGGCGCTTAATTCATTATAATAGAAGGAGAATGGGGTGAAGACGAATAAATTTATAGACATAAAAAAGTTCCAGAAAAACATTCATACCTAAGGGAAAGGTGATGGAAGATGAAGGAGAAACCCTTGCCCAAACGTTCGGAGGTTCCCGATGCTTATCGTTGGAGGTTGGAAGATATCTATGAAACACCCGAAGCGTGGGACCGGGATGCGGAGAAGCTACGGCAACGGTTGCCTGAAGCCCATAGATTTAAAGGCCGATTGGGGACTTCTGCGGCTGTGCTGGCCGAGGCTTTGGAGCTACGGGATGATATCTCTCGTCTGACTGAGAAACTCTTTGTTTACGCACGGATGCGACGCGATGAAGACAATGCGGAGACATCGGCTCAAGCGCGAGCGGATAAGGCGGAGAGCTTGATCACGCAGGTACAAACCGCTTTTTCCTATTATATCCCGGAGATCCTAACGATTTCGGAGAAGACGTTGGAAGATTACCTCGCCACAGAACCTCGGCTTAAAATCTACCGCCATCATATCGAAGAGATCGTTTCCAAACGGGAGCATATTCTCTCTGAAGCGGAAGAACGGATCCTCTCGGAACTCGGAGAGGTCTTAACTGCTGTGGATACGACATTTACCATGCTCAATAACGCTGATATCAAGTTTCGGCCGGTTAAAAACGATCAAGGGGAGACTCTGGAGCTTACGAAGGGACGTTATGGACAATTCTTGGAAGGACCCGACCGGAGTCTTCGACAAGACTCCTTTGCCTCTATGCACGATGCATACGGAGAGCTACGCAATACCATCGCAGGAACTCTAACGGGCGCCGTAAAAAGGGATGTGGTCTCGGCCCGATTGCGTCACTATCCGTCCGCGCTGGAAGCGTCTCTAGATCAGGACAACGTCTCGCCGAAGGTCTATGAAGAACTCATTGCGACGGCTCACCGGTATCTGCCGCAAATGCATCGTTATTTCTTGCTCAAGAAGAAGGCGCTCGGCCTTGACGAGTTACATATCTATGATCTTTATACCCCCATTGTCCAGGAAGCCCATATGAAGGTGGAGTACGACGAAGCCAAGGCCTCGGTCATCCGCGGCGTTGAGCCTTTGGGGGAGGACTATGGCCGGATGCTTCGCCAGGGTTTGGAAGGGGGATGGGTGGATGTCTATGAGAATCAGAACAAAACCAGCGGAGCCTATGCGTGGGGTTGTTATGACTCCCACCCCTATGTATTATTGAACTACCAACCCAATTTAAGCTCTCTGTTGACATTGGCCCATGAAATGGGTCATGCGATGCACTCGGCGCTCTCCAATGGGCACCAACCCTATGTCAATGCGGAGTATCGCATTATCCTGGCAGAGGTTGCTTCCACTGTGAATGAAGTCTTGGTGCTTCAGGATCTGTTAAAACGGACCGAGGACCGCAATATCCGTAAATACCTCTTGAACCGGTTTTTGGAGGAGTTTCGGACCACTGTTTTTAGACAGACCATGTTTGCGGAGTTTGAATGGGAGATTCATCGGGCCGTCGAATCGGGGGAGGCGTTGACGGCAGAATATCTCTCCGAGATTTATATGCGGCTGAATCAGGAATACCATGGGCCGGATGTGGTATTGGATTCTGGTCTTGCGCTGGAGTGGGCGCGTATTCCCCATTTTTATAACGGATTCTATGTTTACAAGTATGCAACCGGTTTCTCATCGGCTGTAGCCTTGGCCCGTGGCATCCTACAAGAGGGTTCGCCAGCGGTCGAGAAATATCTGACGTTCTTGAAGAGCGGCAACTCCGATTATCCATTGGAACTCCTGCGTCGGGCGGGGGTTGATTTAAAGACGCCGGAGCCGGTGACTGCGGCTTTGGACTATTTTACCGAGCTATTAGAGCAGCTGGAGCGGGAATTTGCGTGAAGGAGATAAGTTTTGCGGCTCCATATGGAAGGGATTTACGTTAATGCGACGAATGTATTTTATGCGTTAAAGATATGCAATACATTCCGATGATTTAGTCCCTGCAAAGAACGATGAGGTAGAGAGTAAATCGTACTACGACGTCTAGGAATGGAGGAAGCAAAATGGCCCATCGCATTTTAGTGCTTTCCGCATCCATCGGGGCGGGCCATGTTAAGGCTGCAGAAGCGCTTTGCCGTGCGTACACCGAACAATTCGGGGGAGAAGCCATTCATCTGGATTTTTTCCGCTATTCCACACCCACCTTCAGCCGATGGGTGGAACAAGCCTATTATTTAGTGACCAAGCATACGCCTTCCATTTATAAACTCCTGTATACGCTGGAGGATCGTCCAAATGGACCGGCTAAGAAGATGGAGGTTTATATCGGGGTAAGAAAGTACAAGGAGCTTTTGGCGACCTACAGCCCTGATGCCATTATTGCCACTCATTTTCTTCCGGCAGCCATTGTATCCCATATGTATCGGCGTTTTCCAATTCCCAATGGTGTTTTGCTCACTGATTACGTTTCTCATCCCATGTGGATCTATCCCAATGCGCACCGGTATTTCGTGGCGCATTCCGGCATGGTGGAAGAGTTGGTTCAAGCGGGTGTTGACCGAGATATCATATCCGTAACGGGTATTCCCGTGCGTCCATGTTTCAGCCAAACCCTTGATCGGAAAGCCCTGAGGGAAAAACTGAAGCTCCGGTCCGAACTCCCCGTCGTGCTTTTGATGAGCGGAGGGAACGCCATTGGCCCGTTGGTTGAGGTATTATCGGCTTTGAGCAAAGTTCCCCAAACCTTCCAAGTCGTCGCTATTGCTGGCCGTAACCGAAAGGTTTACCGGGAAATGAACCGAGTCTTTAAGGCGTTGCGGATGCGTGGAAGGATCTTAGGCTATACTGAGAATATCCATGAGTGGATGGCCGCCTCTGACCTATTGATCTCAAAAGCCGGTGGTCTCACTGTTTCGGAGGCGCTGACCAGTGGTCTGCCGATGATCATTGTCAAGCCGACACCGGGTCAGGAGGACGGGAATACCGTTTATCTGACCCAAGCGGGAGCCGGTATTCATCTGAAGAATGTTGCAGAGCTAAGTGAAGCCGTTGATGAATTAATTCGCGAACCTGCTAAGCTTCGAGCAATGAGAGAAGCGGCTTTGAGTCTGGCGAAACCCCGGGCTGTAAAGGATATTCTCCAAGAGATGGAGGCGGTGATCCAAGCCGGTGTTTCGGTACACCCCCGTCGTTCGCGGTGGAGCTTTCGAAGACGGTTTAGAATGGATTGATGTTGATCTCCAGATTGAATCGGTTTATTCGATGAATTGCTAGGTATATCAACGTTCAAGAGGCTGTCTTTTGAGACCAGCCTCTTGCGTTTTTTTTCAAATACCGTATAAACTTTAGTCAATATTCTTCTCTTTGATAAATTTGGCACCGTCCGCTATTCCAATGGAAGCAGCAGTCGCAACCTACGTCTTCGACTTTATCTTCTCCTGAAGCCATGCGTAAGTTTTCTGGGTCTACTAGGGGTTTATAGCCTCCACATTCGAAGAGATTCATGGGGTTTTCGTCTATGGGTTGATCCAAATCAGCACCTCCATCAACAGTCTGATTCTCTGGCCTTGTTTCTATGCTTTAGTGAATTCTTTCCCGACGTTAATTTCTCTTGTCTAAAGTTATTGGTTTTTGGTATAATATTCTTTAGAGATTTGTGCGGCGAAACTTTTCTCGTAACAAGGAGCGCAGAACGAAAGGCGCTCTCATTTTGGAGGTGTTTTTTTTATTGTCAAAATTAGATAAAGTCTCCCTCATGCCATTGGGGGGCTTGGGCGAGATCGGCAAAAACTCTTTGTTGGTCGAATATAACAAGGAGTATATTCTGATCGATGCCGGACTTATGTTTCCCGAAGATGAGATGTTGGGGATCGATTTCGTGATTCCCGATTATTCCTTCGTGCTTGAGAATAAGGATCGGATTCGAGGAATATTTTTGACCCATGGCCACGAGGACCACATTGGCTCTTTGCCTTATCTCCTTCGGCAACTGCAGGTTCCCATCTATGGTTCGCGTCTGACGCTGGGCTTAGTCCAAGGAAAGCTCAAGGAGTTTGGGTTAGATCGATCAGCGGAGTTTCATAGTGTTCAACCGGGAGATCAGGTCAAGGCCGGCCCCTTCAATGTGGAGTTTATCAATGTGAATCACAGTATCGCCGGTTCGATGGCTCTGGCTGTGCATACGCCGGTAGGCACCATCGTTCATACCGGGGATTTTAAGATCGATCACAGTCCCATTGAGGGCCAACCCACGGACTTTCGGAAATTTACTGAGCTGGGTCAGAAGGGCGTTCTCGTTCTCCTCTCCGACAGCACCAATGTAGAGAGCGAGGGATATACCCCTTCGGAGCGGGTTTTGACCGCCAAGTTTGAAGAGCTGTTCTATGAAGCGGAGGGCCGGATTCTCGTTGCGACCTTCGCCTCGAATATTCACCGAATCCAACAGGTCATCAACGCCGCGATGGCTTATGGACGCAAAGTGGCGCTCTCCGGACGGAGTATGTTGAATGTGGTCTCCATTGCGTTTGAGTTGGGGTATCTCCAGATCCCTGAGGGTGTTCTTATCGAGCTGGATGATATCGATCGATATCCCCCAAATAAGCTGGCGATCGTCACGACTGGCAGCCAAGGTGAGCCCATGTCGGCATTGACTCGGATCGCCACCTCGGATCATCGCAAGATTTCGATTACGTCCAACGATACGGTGATCATCTCCGCCTCGGCTATACCGGGCAATGAGAAGATGGTGGCTCGGACAATCAACCACCTCTTTAAACTCGGAGCGAAGGTGATTTATGAGTCGACATCCAGCATTCATGTCTCTGGACACGCCCGACAAGAAGAGTTAAAACTGATGCTCAATATGGTTCGTCCCAAGTTCTTCATTCCGGTACACGGAGAATACCGTCATCTGGTCCAACATGCTAAGTTGGCTCAGGAGATGGGCGTTTCGAGTGAGAATGTATTCATCTCCGAGATCGGCGATGTGCTGGAGTTTACCAAGGATAGCGGTCGTATTGCGGGGAAAGTGAGTTCCGGCAGCATCTTGGTGGATGGTTTGGGCGTGGGTGATGTGGGCAATATCGTCCTGCGCGACCGCAAGCAGCTTTCTCAGGATGGTATCCTTATCGTGGTGGTAACCATCGATAAAGAGACCGGCAATATCATGGCAGGCCCGGATATTGTCTCCCGAGGCTTCGTTTATGTGCGAGAGTCTGAGAGTCTAATCGAGGAAGCCCGTGTTAAGGTCAAAACAGCTGTCGAGAAGAGTCTGTTGAACAATAATGTGGATTGGTCATCGATCAAATCGACGATTCGGGAGATTTTAAGCAAACATCTCTACGAGAAGATGAAGCGTCGCCCCATGATCCTACCGATTATTATGGAAGTTTAGTCTATCCTGACCTTTATTTTGCCAAGCGAAGGTATAAAATATCCCTCCTCCGCCATATACTGGAATAGGACAAGTCGGGGGAGGGATAGCCTTGGAACGGTACCTCAAGATATCGATGGAGTATGCCCATTCGGCAGCGGGGTTTCTGCACCAACTGCGTGAAGTGGTGGATTGGTCTAAACGCCAGTACGAATTGGAAGACTATAAACTGTCCCGGATGGGACTGAAGCGAATCGGCAAGAATGTCCAATGCTTAATCGTGTTTTCGCCAAAGTAAATCATGAGTCACGATGAAGAGATCGCGAAGTATCGCGATCTTTTTTTAATATTTTCTTTGCAAGTGTCGATAATTATTATGAAATGGATTAGTTCACGAAGGTTCTTGAAAGAGGTTTAAAGGAAAAGAAGGGGAAATCCTTCATTTTGTCGAATTGGTAAATATTGTGACTAATTACGTGGAGGTCTCTATATGAAGTTATTCGGTCTCTTTGGGGATCCGGTTGAACACTCGCTCTCCCCATTGATGCATAATACATGGTATAAAAGCCTGGGTCTAAGCTCGGTCTATCTTCCTTTTCACATCCGCCCCGATTATCTGGAGGACGCAGTAAGATCCCTTCGCGTCTTGAATGTTTCAGGAGTTAATGTGACCGTTCCCTTTAAAAACAAGGTGATTCCCTATTTAGATCAATTGGCGGGAGATGCGGAGATCACCGGTTCGGTCAATACCATTGTCAACACCGAGGGTTATTTGACGGGATATAGCACCGACGGAATCGGTTTAATGCGGTCGTTGAGGGAAGAAGCGGGATGGGAGCCAAGGGGCGATTCGGCCGCAGTTATCGGTACAGGAGGGGCATCCAGGGCCATATGTTTTCGCATGGCGATCGATGGTGTCTCCCGGTTGTTGATCATGGGTCGTTCCACCGAAAAGGCAAGGGCGTTGGCTGAAGAAATCCGTCAAAAAACCGGTTTAATACCGGAAGTTAGCAGCTTTGAGCAGAACGGGTTGAAGACGGCCATCGCTGAGGTGAATTTGGTGGTCAATACCACTCCCCTAGGGATGTCGCCGAATTGCCAAGGGATGCCACCGATTCCTCCCGATTGGGCCCATGAAGGGGCGCTCCTCTGCGATCTAGTCTATAATCCGGTACAAACGGCGTGGCTAAAGGAAGCTGCGTTGATCGGACGTCGAACCGTTTCCGGATTAGGGATGTTGGTCTATCAAGGCGCGGAGTCATTTAGATTGTGGCATGGGATGGACCCGCCGTTGGATGGGATCAATCATCTTCTGCAGAACGCGCTGGAGGATAAATCATGATTCTTCGTTAGCCTTGCTTTTGGCGGAAGTCATGGAATGTAAATTTTTAATAGGTCCTAAGCCGTATTTGAAGAGATTTTGACTGGGTAATTTCGACTATATTTGAGTGAAATCGTAAATTCTCTCCAATATTTTGCAGGAGATTGGCAAAATGCAACGAACTCCTTTTTTACATTAAATGACGGTTTTGGCTATTGTTACTGCTAGGACTAATTGCATTACAAGTAAAAATTTTTAACAATTTATTAACCGTGCAGGAAAACAGATGAAAATGAAGAATAATTTACTAAACGTCGATTCTTCTTTTCGACCTGTAAGCGGACAGGGGGACCATCATGGCAGCGATACTTAAGCAAAAACTTGGAGATATCCTGTTGCAAGCAGGATATATAACAGAGAAACAACTGGAAGAATGTTTGGCGGAGCAGAAGACTTCCGGCAAACGTTTGGGTACCATTTTGGTTCAAAAAGGCTATGTGACAGAGCAAAGCTTGATCGAGGTTTTGGAGTTCCAACTTGGCGTTCCCCATGTTATTCTGGCGAAACGGCAGATCGCGCCGGATATTGTGAAGTCTGTGCCTGAGCATGTGGCCAGAAAATACAAGGTCTTCCCGGTGGAAAAGCGGGGTAATAAACTGACCATCGGAATGCTGGATCCCACGGATGTATTTGCGCTGGATGATATACGTATTCTGCTTGGATGCGAGATTCAGCCGGTGATCGTTACCGAGGAAGATCTCAATCAAGCCTTGGGTCAATATTATGGCCGCGGCATGGTTGAGGATGTCATGAAAGAAGTCAATATCGAGCTAGAAGAAGAACAGGAAGAAGATATTTCCGCTGCCGAACTCAAAGCGATGATCGAGGATGCGCCCATCGTTAAGTTGGTCAACCTAATCATTGCTCAAGCCGTTGGTGAACGGGCCAGTGATATTCATATCGAACCTACGGAGAAAGAAGTCATCGTTCGTTACCGAATCGATGGACATCTACGAAAGATGATGACCTCGCCGAAGAATACGCAAGCCGCCATCATCTCCCGTTTGAAGATCATGTCTCAGATGGACATCGCGGAGAAGCGTATTCCTCAAGATGGACGTATCCAGATGAAGGTCGAGAACCAAGCCATCGATATCCGCGTTTCCTCGATTCCCACCGTCTTTGGGGAGAAGATCGTTATGCGGCTCCTCTTTAAGAACACCGCATTGGCAAACATTGAGACGTTGGGATTCTTGCCGGAATCTTTGGCGAAGTTCCGAAGCGTATACTCTCATCCCCATGGCATCATCCTGGTAACGGGACCCACGGGTAGCGGTAAATCCACCACCCTAAGTTCGGTCTTGAACGAGTTAAACGATCCTGACGTGAACATTATGACGGTTGAGGATCCGGTGGAGTATCAGATCCCCGGCGTCAATCAAGTTCAGGTCAATAATAAAGCGGGACTAACCTTTGCTGGCGCGCTGAGGTCATTTTTGAGGCAAGACCCGGATATCATCATGGTCGGTGAGATCCGCGACAATGAAACGGCGCGTATTGCGACCCAGGCAGCCCTGACCGGCCACTTGGTTCTGTCGACGCTGCATACCAATGATGCGCCGTCAAGTATTACACGGATTATCGACATGGGAATCGAACCCTTCCTTGTGGCATCGACCGTAGCTGGCATCATTGCCCAACGGTTGGTCCGAGGACTCTGTAAGGAATGCAAAGAAGAGTATCAGATCGACGAGAACGATCCCTTATACTCCATTGTCAAAAAGACCCTTCCCGAACTACCGGATGGCCCTGTCAAAGCCTACCGGGGTCGGGGATGTCGACAATGTAATAATACGGGTTATGCCAAGCGGCTGGCCATCCATGAAGTCTTGGTCATCAGCCCGGAGTTGAGGAGCCTCATCAGCAAGAACGTATCGTCGGATGTGTTGAAGCAAGGCGCCATCAAAACAGCCGGAATGAATACGCTCCTGAAAGACGGATTGGTCAAAGCGCTTAGCGGAAAGACGTCGGTGGAAGAGATCGTAAGAGCGGCTTATACTGGCGATTAATAGGAGGTTGCGCTATTCATGGCCACAATACAGGAATTGATGCAGCTTGCAGTCAAGGAAAAAGCGTCGGATATTCATTTGACCGTAGGTTTGGCCCCGATACTTCGGGTTTTCGGCGAGTTGAAACAGTTGATCCAGTTTGAACCTTTAACCCATAATTCGATTCAGGATATTTTCTCTCCGTTGCTCGACGATAATCGGCGGAAACAGCTGGAAACAGCCGGACAGGTAGACTTTTCCTATGGAGTTCGCGGGTTGGCTCGGTTTCGTGTCAATGTCTACAAACAGCGGGGGACATATGCGGGTGCGATGCGTCTAATTCCATCGGAAGTAGTTCCCCTTGAGATGTTAGGTCTGCCTGAGGCCGTCAGGCAATTTACTGAGAAGACAAGGGGTCTTGTCCTGGTGACGGGACCGACGGGTAGCGGAAAATCCACGACGCTGGCCTCGATGATCGATATTATCAATACCAATCGCAATGCTCACATCATCACATTGGAGGACCCCATCGAGTTTCTCCATAAGCATAAACGAAGCATGATCAACCAACGGGAAGTGGGGACGGATACCGATTCCTTCAGCAATGGGCTGCGGGCCGCGCTCCGCGAAGACCCGGATGTTATTCTCGTCGGTGAGATGCGGGACTTTGAGACGATTCAGATTGCCATTACGGCTGCTGAGACCGGTCACTTGGTCTTTGCAACCTTACATACCAACGATACGGTGCAGACCGTCGACCGTATCATCGACGTCTTTCCGCCTAACCAACAAGCACAGGTTCGCTCTCAACTATCCCTGGTTATTCTCGGCATTGTGTCTCAGCAGCTCATTCCAAGGATCGATCAACCGGGTCGGATTGTCGCAACGGAGATCATGGTGGCCAATTCGGCCATCCGCAGTCTCGTCCGGGAAGGGAAGTCTCATCAGATCCGGAGTTCAATTCAGACCGGTGGGAAGTATGGGATGCAGACCCTGGATGCGGCGTTGCGAAATCTTCATCAGCGACGGATCATCAGTTTCCAGGAAGCATTCATTCGAGCCATCGACCAGGACGAGTTCAAAAAATATCAGGACGATTTTTAACTGGGCGGAGGGTAGATTATGGCGAATTTTGCCTATGTTGCGCGGGAACGATCAGGAAGAGTCGTGCAAGGTACCATCGATGCCGCGGATATTCGGGAAGCCGCCGGTAAGCTGCGGCAAGAGAATTTATTGATCTCGAAATTGAATCCGGTTGGAGCGAAAGCTTCTTCGTCAGGGAAGAACGATGAAACAAAGAGTCGTGGACGTATTTCTCTCAAAGAGAAAATGTTCCTGACCAAGCAGTTCTATGTCATGCTCAAAGCCGGACTGGGTATGCTGACATGTTTCAATAACCTCTATGTACAGACCGAGAATAAGTATCTCAAGTATATCGTCAATGAAATCCGAAGAGATGTGGAAGGCGGTACGCAGCTCAGCGAAGCTTTTAATAAGTTTCCCAACATCTTTGAGAAGATGTTCATCCATATGGTGGAGGCGGGAGAGGCCAGCGGTAAGTTGGAAACAAGCTTTTTAAGGCTCAATGAGTATTATGAGCGGGAGTATACCCTGAAAAAAAAGGTTGTCAGCGCGATGGTCTATCCGGTGGTCATTGTTTGCGTGGCAATTATAGCGGTTATTATTCTCATGACGTTTGTCGTTCCCATGTTTGTGTCGATGTTTGAGGATTCGGGCAAGTCGTTGCCGATGATTACGCTGATCGTTATGTATACCAGTAAGTTTATGAAGAACTTTTGGTATCTGATGGTGCTCATGCCGGTTGCCGGATTCTTCGGTTACAAAGCGGCAAGAAAGAATCCGGCCAGTTCAGCCGTGCTGGACAAGATGTGGCTGCGGGCGCCGCTCTTTGGCGAATTGATCCGCAGGTTAGCGATATCGCGTTTTACCCGTACGCTCTCAACATTGCTTGAAAGCGGCGTTCCGATTCTTCAGAGTCTGGAGATCGTCCAACGGGCGGTCAACAATGCGGTACTATCTAGCGGGATCCAACAAGCCGCCATCAATGTCAGCCGTGGTATGGGATTGGCGACCACCATCGAAGGATTGGAGATCTTTCCGCCCATGGTGTCTCAGATGATTGCGATTGGTGAGGAATCGGGCGATTTGGCTCGATTGCTTACAGAAGTTGCAGATTATTACGATAAGGAGGTGGAGTACGCCGTCGAAAATTTGATGGCCATGATCGAGCCCATGATCATCGTGGGCTTGGGAGGAATCGTTGGATTCATTGTCGTGGCGATTTACCTTCCGATGTTCGATCTGTCATCCGGGGCAACACTTCAATAGGATATAATAAGGAGGACAAGGAAAATGATGATGAAAATCGTCCGTAAACAAGAAGGTTTTACCCTTATTGAATTATTGATCGTCGTTATCATCCTGGGTATCTTGGCGGTTCTCGCTATTCCGCGTTTTATGTTGAACCAACAACAGGCGCAAACCAATACATGCCAGGCTAACCTGCGCATGATTGCGGACGCTGTTGAACGATCCATGTTTTCAACTGGCGCTGTGCCCGCTAACGTTGCCGCTCTAGTGGCAACTGGAGAACTTCGTTCAGAGCCTGTTTGTCCTGTTGGTAATGCCGCATATGCCATTAATGCAGGAACGGGAGCCGTAACCTGCGCGAATGGCCATACACTTCCTGCTCCTGCGGCTCCTTAATCCAGTTAAATTGAAACAAAAACGATTCATCCCAGGGTTTAACCCTGGGATGAATCCCTTGAAAATTCGTCTGCAGGGAGCTTATTGATATGAGTTTATCCGCTTCAATACTTGTCTTTGCGATCGGACTCTGCATAGGAAGCTTTCTCAATGTCTGTATCTATCGAATTCCTAAGGGTAAATCCATTGTCTTTCCGCCATCGGCCTGTCCTAATTGCGGGAAGCATTTGCAATTTTATGAACTGGTTCCTGTTCTAAGCTATTTGATCCAAAAAGGTCGATGCCGAGGATGTGATGGAAAGATATCCTGGCGTTATCCGGCGATTGAACTTCTCTCGGGACTTCTTTTGCTCTGGATTGTCTGGAGATTTGGATGGAGTTATCTGGCTGTACATTATTCGATATTTTTGTATCTCTTGATTGTCGTATCCATGATCGATATTGACCATAAGATTATTCCAAATGTAGTTGTTATTCCCGGTGCATTATTGGGTTTGCTCATGACTACTTTTGGTAATCATTACATAACCGGCTTCTGCAACGGCCTTTTGGGCATGGTCGTCGGATTTTTCATTATTGCTGTTGTAATCGTTCTAAGCCGCGGAGGTATGGGCTGGGGAGATGCGAAGCTCTTAGCGATGATCGGAGCTTTTTTGGGATGGCAGGCGACATTATACAGTCTATTCGTGGGAAGTCTCTTCGGTAGCACCGTCGGTGTGGCGATGATCCTCAGCAAGCGAATGGAACGCAAAACTCCCATTCCCTTTGGTCCCTTTCTTGGGCTGGGAGCCCTGGGATGGTTGGTCATGCCATGGTGGTTTTAGGATGTTTTGTTTGAGGTTTGTAGGAGGGATGCGTTTTGAATGAGAAAGGCTTCTCCCTTGTCGAGCTCATTGTCGTCATCACGATATTTGGTGTAATCGCCGGCTTAGGTATTGTCAATTATAACCGTTCAGCTGGAAACTACATGACGCAAACGGCATCGGAACAATTGATTCAGGAGTTGCGTGCTGCCCGAAGCGCAGCGATCTCTCGAAACGCAGTTGTTCGATTTCTCCATGTTGGTGGCAATATCTATGCAATTCAATGGACCAATGCTGCAGGCGTTGTGGAGACTATAAAAGGAAATATCGTATTTGGGAATCAACCGGGTGATGTTAACTTCAATTTTGTTAATCTTCAAGGAGTTAATATTGTAGCATTTAACAACCGCGGCGGTTTGAGCAATGCTCAACCAGGAACGATACCGAGTATTGACATTACTCGAGCTGGAGCTCAAACCATTACAGTTCGGATTCAACCCAATACCGGTTACATACGTTAGGGGGTAGTCCCATGCGTAACGATTCGGGATTTACCATCATCGAGGCCATGGTGGCCATCGTCATTCTAGGTCTTATTGCCACATTTGCGTTAATGCCCCGGCAAAACGTCGATCAATTCCGCCGTAATGTGGCGATGCATCTGGTGGATGAATTGATCGAGACGGCTCGCGGCACACCCTTTACTAACTTGCAGAATGCTAATGATAATGTAGTCGTGCTCACCAGGGGACAAAATGTAACATACAACCGCACGATCACCGTTGTAGGGTGGAATGTTGACGTTGTAAATAATGGTCAAACCTACGAACTTACTAATATTTTGAGTACACAACGTCCCTGGCCGAATGCGAATATTGACAACTCCCACGTCAAAGAGGTCACTGTTCAGGTGAGAGTTGGTGGTGGAACACCATTGGCCGCACGGACTATTCTCATACCGAATCCCAATCCTTAAGTGGTTGTAGCGAACGATAAAATTGGCGGGATGACTCTTTAGGAGGGGGCGCCCATGGCCGAAAATAAATATGAAAGCGGTTTTACCTTAGCGGAGATGATGGTGGCCATTGTGTTGGTGGGGATTATGGCAATGGCCATGATGGGTATGACCAGGTTGTACCAGAACAGCTATAGACAGACGCGCGAGATCTCGCAAGCGTTTCAGAATGCCAATTTTGCCCATGATCTGATGCTGCGGGAGATTCGGGGGAGCGACAATATCAGTCAGACTGGAGCCACCATAACATTTACCGATTCCAACGGAGTCAATATCACATATCGCCGGATCGCCGGGACAAATCAGTTGCAACGTGTGGTGGGCGGAGCACCCGAGATCGTGGCGGAACAGGTCGTTGCTTTCAATACCAATTATGTGGCGAATACCAATAATAGCGTGGTATTGGTGACATTAACCATCAATGACAACGGTTCGATGGTTACCTTGCGAAATGCCGTTCGTGCAAGAAATTTATAATAGGACACCTTAAAAAATGGGGGTGGATAATATGGGCCGATCGGTTAAAAACCAAGAGGGATTCGCTTTAGTTCTGGTAATGTTAATGCTTATCATCCTGAGTTTAACATTGGTAGTAGTCTCCACGGGAATCCGGGCACAGGCCGACGCAGCGGCGGGAGTCAGCGGAGCAGCAACGGCTGTGGCGAGAGCGGAGGACGGTATTGCCGTGGCATGGGCTCGATTGCAGAACGGAATGAATTTTAACGGGGGCACAGTCTTTACAGTCAATAACGGTGGCTGGACCACCCGAATCCAATTTATTGATTCAGGAGCAAATCAGTTCATTCGATCCACATCGTCACGCGGTCGTTACTCCCGTACGATTCAGGTGGAATATACACCCGGCCAAAATGCTCCTAACCCCTTAAACAGATATTATATGGCATCCGGCGGAACCATGTCGTTAACCAACGGGAGCTATGATATTAAAGGAAATACATTATACGCCAGGAATATTATGACGCTGGGTTCATGTTGGATGACATCGAGCAATCAATATGGACCGGGTAAGCTGGTCAGCAGCGAAACGGTGAATATGTCCAATATGTCGGCGCCGAATAACGTGAGCGTTCAAAACCATGCTCCGGAAGAAACGATTCCTGACGTGAATTGGCAGAGGTTTGCAGACGCTGCTTGGAAAACCTATAATAATGTCTCCAGCGATCTGGATATCTCCAATGATTTACGGAATGCCAACGGAGGGATCGTTGTGGTGCGGGTCTCCGGGGGTTCGCCTAGGATAAGGATCGGAGCGCAAGATTTTAGCAATCGAAGAGCGACGATTGTTATCATACGCGATAATCCCGCGGCTAATCCACAGTTGGTCGTGGGTAACGGAACCTATATCAATACGGAGATCAACGCTTTCGTCGACGGAACCGTCGATTTTTCATCCGGATGCTTCAAGACCTCGGGTGTTCTTTATGCAACCGGTGATATCTCATTAACAAACGGCACCTACGAAATTACCGGGGGCGTGACAAGCCAGCGTAATGTGATGACTACCTCGGTATCGTTTGGCGTATACAATCCGCAATGGGATCAATGGAACGAATATTTTGAGGATCTTCAACAACAGGCGCCCACGATGACAAATTGGAGAGAACTGTAACCAAACCCTGGAGGCGATAAGATGAGTAAAAGCACCGCAGTCGGCCTAGACATCGGATCAAGTTCCATCAAAATCGTACAGATCCATCGCGCCGGCTCAAAAGTCCGTATCGGGAGGCACGGAATCGCTCCGATCCCCTTCGGCTCACTGGAGGGGGGGGCCATCCAACACCTTGATATCGTGGCGGAGAGCATTCGCGGACTCCTTTCCGATTCAAAGATCAAGACAAAAGACGCTGTTATTGCGGTGGCCGGACAGACCGTTATCGTCCGTCATGTCAAGTTTCCATTGATGGAACGAAGCGAGTTGGCGGAAGGGATCAAATGGGAGTCGGAACGTTATATCCCGTATCCCATCGACGATGCTTCCGTGGACTTTGAGATCGTCAGCCGCGACGAGGGCAATAAAGAAATGGAAGTTATGCTGGTTGCGGCACAGAAACGATTGGTTGAGACCCACATCCAAGCCGTGAAAAAAGCTGGGCTGCAACCCATCGCCATTGATGTTCAACCCTTCGCACTCTTGCGATCGTTGGGACTCCTCCGGGTCGATGATTCAAAAGTCTTTGTTATCATCGATATCGGTGCGGGAACGACGGATCTCCTGATCTATAAGGGAGGCAGCCCGCGATTTACCCGCATTATTCCCGTGGCGGGCAATCGCCTAACCCAGGCGGTGGCGGATGCCTTTGCGTGTTCCATGGAGGAAGCGGAACGATTGAAGTGTAAACATGCCGATGCCTTCTCTGGAGCAGAGGATGGCGATGGCAGAAGGGTCAATGATGCCATCTCCAGCGTCTTGGAGGAGATGGTCATCGAGATACGCCGCTCCATCGACTACTTCCGTCTTCAACAGCGGGACGTCGAGATCGATCAGGTGATTATCTCCGGGGGCGGAGCCCGAATGGCCAATATGGAAGATTATCTCACACGTGAATTGGGCATACGCGTTAAAAAGGGCAATCCATTGAGCTTAGTCAATACGGATAATATTGGCACGGATTTCATTGAAGATGCTCCCATCTTGGCGGTCAGTACGGGACTTGCGCTGCGGGAGGTGGACGTGGAATGAAGATAAATCTCCTGCCCGAAGAGTATCGTCCTGTACCTTCATTGAACTTCTTTCGGCTATTGTTTTTGTTGACCTCCTCTTCCTTGTTTTTTCTCTTTGCCTTGTTTATGGTTCAACAATGGTATGTATTGAATAGCGTTAAAACTAATGTAAAGCAGATCAATGAACAGCTAGAATTCTATGGTCAATCTTACCAGAATGTTAAAGCGGTGGAATCCATGCAGATTATTCTGCGACAGAAAGAAAATGAAGTTAAACGCCTGACCGATGGATTTTTACCCATTGAAGCAGTGATCAACGAAAGCGCAAGGCTTGTGCCGGATCGACTCTGGTTCAATCTGTTTGTGGTTGATGAAAAGAACCAGGTCAATATTATGGGGCAAAGCGACCGAATGACGGCGATTGCCAACTTATTAATGGATATTGAGAATTCGTCGTTGTTTGCTAAAGCTGAGCTTCAAAGTATTACGGATCAATCAGAGGCGGATACGAGTAAACTTTATAACTTCAAACTCATGTATAACGTGGAAAAGGCAGGGGTAGCCAATGGCCAATAAAAAAATAAGCAAACTTTATATCATTGGTGTCCCCGTTGTCCTTCTTATGCTGGGATTACTTGTCACCTTTGTTTACCTTCCAATCCGAGCGGAAATCGCGGCTGGACGTCAAAGTTTATCTGCAAAACAGAGCGAGCTTGAGAGTGTCCGAGCCAAAGTGAAATCCTTGGTGGAACTCAGTGAAGAAGTTGAAAGAATGCAAGAGGAAATGAGAACCTTTGAAGTTCTAATCCCAACGGAGGCTGATATCCCGGGTTTACTGCGGCATCTTGAACGATTAAAAGAACAAAGCGGTATTCTCATTAATAATATCGATTTTCCACAGGCAAGTTCCACTTCTTCCGTTCAAAACATTGCTCAAGGGATATGCAATCTCAGAACTTCCGGAACGTACTCTCAGGTTAATCGATTTATTGAAAGTATCAAGAGTTCTCCACGACTGCTGGCTGTCAGTCAAGCAAAGCTTATGCCGAACAACTATGGACAACAAATTGATATGGAGATCACATTAATATACTTCTATCGTAGTTCAACTACGCCTAAACAGGCACAATAAGGGGGGATATGAGATGAAGAAGAAAAATAACCCCCCGAAGCAACAAGTTAATCCGGTGCTCTTAGTTGTTCTGGGGATCGTCGTTGTCGGTTTTGTGATCTACCAGTTTGTTTTGCAACCTGGAACGACGCCGGTGGCTGTGGTTAATCCAAAGATTGATCCAGGGGGTACAACAACATCGACTCCAGTGGCTGAGAGCCAAACCACAGTCGAAGCTTTGGAAGACTCGGAGCCTCAGGAACAGGAACGAATGACGGCAGAAAAACGCAATCCTTTTCTGGTTCCCATGTTATATCGACCGGTCGATCCGTCGACTAGTCCATCACCCAAGCCCCTTGACTCCGAAAAACCGGAACCGGAACCGAAACAAGAATTTATATTGAGGGGTATATTCCAGAAACGCAACGATAAAGTCGCCCTGATCTATTCTTCGAATAAGGGATACATATTGCGTGAAGGCAACAATATTCCTGAAACAAAGTATTTTGTAAGAATCATTCAAAAGGATAAAGTTATCGTTACGGATCTTCAAGGAATCGACAAAGTGCTAAAGATAAGGGGTGATCTGCCATGAAACGTTATCGTTTCTTCATCGTTCTGATTCTGCTGGCTATGTTCAGCGCGTTTGCCAGTGCTGCCCGACCCAGTGAAATCAATAATCTGGATATTAACGGCGCTGATATTCGCGATGTCTTTCGTAGTTTAGGGGAGATGGGCAATTACAATGTCTTGATGGACAAGACGGTTCAAGGGACGGTCATGTTTAAAGTCACCAATGCCATGCCGGTCAAAGAGATCATTGAGTTGCTGGCACAGACCTACGGATATGGTTATCGATGGTATAACAACGGCGCCACGATTATCGTCGGGGATCTCAAGACATTTGAGGGATTAGAGAATCGATTTACCCGCGTATATAAGCTGAACTACGCCAATGTCGATCATGTGGCTGAAGCCCTCAAAGTGGTTATTAAACCGGAACGGATCGGCAAAGACCCCAGGGCTAATCAGATCACGGTTAACGCCAGTGTTATAGAGCATGAAAATTTAGAAGAAGTCGTTCGTCATCTCGATCGTGAGGTTCCTCAGGTTAATATCGAGGCCAGGGTCGAAGAGATATCCACTAATATGACGCGACAATTAGGATTTAACATGGATCTTGAAGGATCCGGGTATCGAATCGTTGGTCAAGCGTTCAACAACGGAACGAGAAGTTTAGTGATGGGTTCTCAGTTCGATCTTTTAGCAACGTTGCAAGCTTGGGAAGAAGACAATCTTGCTCGGTTAATAGCAAATCCCAATATCACAACTGCGGATAACCAGGAAGGCCGCATTCATATCGGTGAACGAATACCATTTATTACAAAAGAGGTAAAAGAAGGCGAAATCACTTATAAGATCGAGTATATTGATCTGGGTACCATCCTGAAGATAACCCCGCGAGTCAATAGCGACGATGTCGTTACCGTAGAGATTACGGCTGAAGTAAGCTCGACCAGTGGATATGTTACATTCGGTGAAAATACGGTGCCAAAGATCGATATCCGAGAGGCGCGCGCCGTTGTTAGATTGAGGCAAGGTGAGACCTTTGTTCTGAGCGGGTTAAGATACTCGGAGAAAGTCGAGAATACTCGAAGTATGCCTTTTGTATCAAAGATCCCACTTATTGGATGGCTATTTAAAAGTCAGAAAGTCGATCCCAATAAAACCAGAGAACTTTGTATATTCATTACTCCCACGATCATACGGACACATAAAGCAACGGACAATAAGCCTGTTGTCGCCGAAGAGAAGAAGGAAAAGACAAAGGAAAAGACAAAGGAAAAGACAGAGGAACCAAAGACGATTATCGAACCCATCGATGAAGAACCTATGATCGGTTTTGATGATGAAGAAGCTCCCCTCGCCGATTCCATCCAAGTCATCATTGAAGATGAGATCATTGAAGACGAGGAACCGTTGGTCGTCATCAACGATGAGAATGAAGTTGAGCCGGCTATCGAGAAGCCCGAAGTAACTGGCGTCGAAAAAACCGTACCAACGACGGTTACCAGTGGCCGAGAAGTCAAATATATCGTCAAGAAAGGCGAGACGGTCTTTGCGATCGCCCGTAAATTTGGCGTCGAGGCTGGAACTGTTCTGAAACGTAACAACCTCAGTAAGGAGAGCGTGGTCAGTGCTGGCCAGGTCGTGATCATTCCGATTCCGGAAGAAAATCTCTATGAGATCAAACCCAAAGAGACGCTCTGGCGTTTGTCCAAACGTTATGGTACGACGGTGGAGTTGCTGATGGAGATCAATAACATCACCGATGTATCGCAAGTAAAAGTCGGCACACTGATCATTCTTCCCACGTCGGCCAGTAAAATCGTGAATTCCCAGTTTTAATCCGCATCAAGGAGGTGTCGACGTGAGTCTAAAGAATTATATGGAAGATGTGGTAGACAGCGTGTACCAGGAGTTTCTCAAAAGAGAGCCGGACTTCTGTAAATGTGCGCGTTGCCGCCAAGATGTGCAAGCCCTTGCCCTCACCCATTTGCGGGGGAAGTACGCCGTCAGTCCCGAGGGGGAAGTCTTTGCAAAGATCTCCCGGGAAGACCGGCAGGTTAGAGCAGATGCTTTAGTGGCCATCATTGAAGCGGCGAAAGCAGTTCGAAACGCGCCTAATCATTAATATATAGAAGTCGCCTTGCGAGGCGACTTTTTTAAAAGCAAACTATGGAAGGGAGTATGTAAGTGGTAAAAAGAATTATTACTCATCTTATAACCGTTGTATTCACAACAGTCAATCTCATCCGAATATGCACTTCATCTCATGATGTTTTATTCAATCTTTGGGCGTTAACACCAATTATTTCAAATATTGTCATTATCTATTTTCTAACAATTACTTTATTTAAGAAACCCAGCGATTCAGACGAAAGATTTTCTTCATTTATAATAGGAGTTATTTCATCAAATTTACCGTTTGTCGTGGCAGTTATTGGCTTAAAATATTCACTAGGGCAAGTCAATTATTCATTAATAAGTCTAGGAATTACTTTACAGATGCTTGCCTATCCATTTTATATTTACAGTGTATTATCCCTAGGAAAGCGACTAACTATATTACCTGAGGCCAATGGATTGCAAGTAAATGGGGCTTATGCTTTTTCACGACACCCCCTTTATGCTGTCTATATATACTGGTATATTGTTCAGAATCTTTACTTTCAGACGTGGACTGCAATCATACTATCTGCTATACAAATATGCTTGGTTATTATTCGAGCTAAACGTGAGGAAAAAATACTTGAAAAGAACTTTCCAGAGTACCTTGACTATAAAAAGAGGGTTTTATGGTTTGGAGTAAATCCATTTATTAATCGTACAATTGCATCGGATCGTTAATTTATGGTGCAATTAAAAAATATTTCAAGACCAAATACCCTTGATTTGATATTCAGGGGTATTTTAGTTTTTTTAATAGTTTACTTGCTTGTTAATGTCGTAGCAGGATTATCTTCCTAAGATAAAGAATAGATTGGAAAATCATTTTGGTGGTGACGATGATGAGACTATTAACATCCGGTGAATCTCACGGACCTCGCTTGGGCCTAATCGTCGAGGGTTATCCGGCGGGAGTTCCCGTTGACACTCAAGAGATCAATAAAGATCTAAAACGACGCCAGGGAGGGTATGGACGCGGCGGACGGATGCGGATCGAGACGGATCAGGTAGAGGTCGGTTCGGGTATCCGCCATGGGCTATCCTTGGGAAGTCCGATCCTTTTGACCATCACCAACCGGGATTGGGCTCGCTGGGAGACGGTGATGAGTTCAGCGCCGGTGGATACGTCCAGGTTAGAGCATGCTCAGATCCTTGGGGATCAGCGGTTAAAAGCCGTTGAAGCAAAGGTGACGATTCCCCGGCCCGGTCATGCGGATTTGGCCGGTGCGATGAAGTATGGGACAGAGGATATCCGCAATATTCTCGAGCGATCCAGTGCGCGGGAGACGGCGACAAGGGTTGCAGCCGGCGCTTTGGCCCGAATATTCCTGGCCATATTCGGGATCCGAATTGGAAGCTATGTTCAGAGCATCGGCGGGGTGGGCGATGAAACCCTACGCGCGCTGGAGGCGGATGAAGCCAAGCGGGTAGAAGACTCTTCCCTTCGATGTATCGGTGCTGATCTGGAAAGCCAAATGCGGCAAGCGATCGATGATGCCCGCGAACGGGGCGATTCCTTAGGTGGCAAGTTTGTTGTTTATGTCCAAGGTCTGCCGGTGGGTTTGGGTTCTCATGTCCATTGGGATCGACGTCTCGATGGACGCTTAGCGCAGGCATTGATGAGTATTCCCGCCATCAAAGGGGTGGAATGCGGTCTCGGCTTGCAGTCCGCGGATATCCCCGGTTCCCAGGTTCATGACGCCATTTACGCCGATTCCGAAGGGAAGATCGAACGCAACACCAACCACGCGGGCGGGCTGGAAGGCGGCATGACCAATGGCGAACCCCTACTCCTACGAGCTGCGATGAAGCCGATTCCAACACTATATTCACCGCTGGATTCGGTGGACCGAAAGACGGGGGAGAAGACCAAGGCCAGCGTGGAAAGGTCGGACGTCTGCGCCGTCCCCGCCGCTGCCGTCGTCGCAGAGGCAATGGTTGCATGGGTTTTGGCGGATGCGTTTCTCGAAAAGTTTGGGGGAGACTGTCTGGATGATATTCGGCGGTCGTATGAAGCGTATCGGGAACGAATTTGAGAGGAACTCACCCCTTGATCCCCCTCTCTTTTCGCAAAGGGAGGGGGAGGTGGGAAGTTTGGAGAAGAATAGAATGCGAACAGAACATAACATTGTGCTAATTGGATTTATGGGGACGGGTAAAACCTCCGTGGGTCGACTGCTGGCGGCGCGGACTGGACGCACTTTTGTCGATAGCGACGAGTTCCTTACGGAGCGGGAGGGAAGGGATATCCCGTCCATCTTTGCAGAGGATGGTGAAGCGGCGTTTCGCCGAAAGGAACGGGAGACCATCGCTTTGTTGGCCAACCGATATCGTCAGGTTATTGCCACCGGTGGAGGCGTGGTGTTGGATCCCCAAAACATGGCGGATCTGCGTCGAAACGGAGTTGTCGTTGGGCTTTTAGCGCGCCCTGAGTCGGTGGCTCAAAGACTGATGGAAGATACGGATCGGCCCCTGCTTCAGGGCAAGAATCGTTTGGAGCGTGTCCAAACCTTGCTGGCCGAACGTGAGGAACGATATCGGCAGGCGGATATTGTTATACAGACCGATGACTATGAAACCCCCGAAGACGTGGCGGAGGAGGTTATTCGACGATTGACAGAGTTTGAGCAGCGCTATGAACGGCGAGTTGAGGTATTGTTAGGGGAGAGATCCTACGATATTCACATTGGTTCAGAGATAGGATCGAAGTTGCCCGAGATACTTCAGGATAAAAATGTAACCGACCCTTTGCTGGTGGTTAGCAACCCAAAGGTCGCCGATCTCTATCTGGCAAAGATCATGAGTGGGTTGGAGAAGGCTGGACGCCGGGCGTCGGTGGCCATCGTTCCCGATGGAGAAATCTATAAATCTCTGGAACAAGCCGAACGTCTCTATGACGCAGCGGTATCGGCGGGACTCGAACGCCGTTCCGCCATCCTTGCTTTGGGCGGAGGCGTCATCGGCGATCTAGCGGGGTTTGTGGCAGCCACCTATCTGCGGGGAATTGGTTTTATTCAACTTCCGACGACGCTCCTGGCTCAAGTCGATAGTTCCGTTGGAGGCAAAGTGGCAGTCAATCATCCCCACGGCAAAAATTTGATCGGCGCTTTTTATCAGCCATTGGCTGTATTAGCCGACCTGGCGACGCTCCAGACCTTGGATGCCGAGGATTTTGCCTCAGGATTGGCAGAGGTGGTCAAATCCGCCGCCATTTATGACCAGGCGCTCTTTGAGTTCCTGGAGGCGCACGTCGACCCGATCAATCGTCGCGATCCGGAGATCATGGCGGAGATCGTCGAGCGCGTCTGTCATATCAAAGCGGCGGTAGTCGCCGCCGACGAGCGGGAGGGCGGACTCCGAGCCATCCTAAATTATGGCCATACCGTGGGTCATGCGGTGGAAGCGGTGACGAATTATACAGCCTTTCGCCATGGCGAGGCTGTCGCCATGGGCATGGTGGCTGCCGCGGAGATGGCCGCACGGATGGGACTTTGCTCCCGTTCGTTGGTCGAACGCACTCGCGGTCTGCTTCAACGCCTAAAGCTTCCGATCAAGTTGCCAGAGCTAGCGCTGAGCCATCTCAAAGCAGCGCTTTACCGTGATAAGAAGGTGGATATGGGCGAAGTGCGCTTTGTTCTGCCAGTGGCCCTTGGTGAAGTGCGCTTTGGCCTCAGTGTGCCGGAGGATATTCTAAATCAAGCATTATTGGATCTCGGAGCAGTAGAGGAGTGATCGTTGTATGACTCGACGTATCTTAGTCATCCATGGGCCTAACTTGAACCTCTTGGGTAGACGGGAACCGGAGATCTATGGCAGTCTAACATTGGATGAGATCAATCGTGCGATTGAAAATCTCGGGAACGAACTGGAATGTGTGGTGGAGGCTTGCCAATCCAATCATGAGGGGCAATTGGTAGAGTGGATTCAGGAATCGTTTGGCAAGTATGATGGAATTGTTCTAAACCCAGCGGCTTATACTCATACCAGTGTGGCATTGCGGGATGCCATTGCCGGAACGGGCGTCCCGGTGGTGGAGGTTCACCTATCCCATGTGGCCAAGCGGGAAGACTTTCGTCAACACTCGTTCATCTCACCGGTGGCAATAGGCGCAATCGCCGGCTTCGGTCTTGACAGCTATCTGTTGGGATTAAGGGCGGTGTTGGCCTATTTGGACAAATCGTAGGTCATAAACGATAGAATAGAGAAGAAAACTAAGGATAGGCTATAACCTTCACCCATTTGGGGGTGAGGTTATCTTTACTTTATCCTTTTCGATCTTGACTTTACTTCGGGGGCGATGAAGGCATGAGCCGATTGAGTATACTCCGGCAGATGATGACCGACGAAGCATTGGATGGATTTTTGGTCACCGGCGCTGAGAATCGTCGTTATCTCAGTGGTTTTACCGGTTCGTATGCGGCATTGCTCATCGGCATGGATACGGCTGATCTTTTGACGGATTTTCGCTATAAGGATCAGGCTAGGGTCGAGGCTCCGGAGTTTAACCTACGGACTCAAGGGAAGGATTTATGGATTTCCTTGCGTGAAGTCATTCAGGAATTGGGTTGGAAGCGTGTGGGATTCGAACCCGAGCAACTGACCGTCAAAGATTTTACATTGCTGACCAGTGGTTTCCAGGGAATTATCTGGGTTGCGATCGCCGATGGAGTATCCCGCTTGCGTCAGGTGAAGGATTCTCTTGAGATCGAATCGATCCGTCAAGCCATTGCGTTGACCGATCGGGTCTGGCAGACCGTGATGCCGACGATCCGTCCGGGAGAGACGGAACGGGATGTTGCTTTCCGATTGGAAACAGAGCTGCGACGTCTGGGCGCTGAAGGAATGGCTTTTACGACGATTGTGGCTTCAGGCCCGCGGGGCGCATTGCCCCATGGGACTGCCAGCGAACGCCGATTAGAGAATGGCGATTTGGTGACCGTCGATTTTGGCTGCCGATTAGCGGGTTATCATTCCGATATGACACGAACGGTGGCATTGGGCGATGCCGTAAAAAAACAGCGGGAGATCTACGAATTGGTCTTAAAAGCCCAAGAGTACGCCATCTCCAATCTGCGACCAGGGATGAAAGGAAAAGACGGAGATGCCTTGGCGCGGGATATGATTGGGGATGCGGGCTTTGGTGAATATTTCGGTCACGGATTGGGTCATAGTTTAGGATTGGAGATTCATGAAAGCCCTAGACTTTCTCCGACTGAAGAAATCGAGCTTCAAGCCGGTATGGTTTTGACGGTAGAGCCTGGAATATATCTGCCGGATTGGGGCGGCGTTCGCATTGAAGATGTGGTGGTTTTGACCGATACGGGTTGTGAGGTGCTTACCGCCAGCGATAAACGTTTTACGATCATCGCCTAATACTCGACAGAATGTATTGATCATGGTAAAATAGGAAAGTATTAGCTGAACGAGATAAGGGGGATTTTTTAGAGATGGTTTCGGTTAATGATTTTCGCACCGGGCTCACGATTGAGCTGGACGGAAATATTTTTACAGTCGTCGATTTTATGCACGTAAAGCCCGGTAAAGGCGCTGCCTTTGTCCGATCAAAGCTGAAGAATATTCGAACCGGATTTACGATGGAGAAGACCTTCAATGCCGGGGAAAAAGTATCTTTGGCCCGCATTGAGACAAGGGATATGCAGTACCTTTATAAGAGCGAAGACGATTATATCTTTATGGATACCGAAAGCTTCGAACAACTTACGTTAACCGCGGACAAGCTGGGTGATGGAATCAAGTACCTCAAAGAGAATATGGAGGTTCAGATCCAGCTCTACCAGGGCGAATCCATCGGAGTCCAGCTTCCGAATACCGTTGAGCTAGAAGTGGTGGAGACCGATCCCAGTTTCAAAGGGGATACCGCTTCCGGCGGCAGCAAACCGGCGAAGCTGGAGACCGGCGCTGTGGTTCAGGTGCCTTTCTTCGTGGAGATCGGTGACGTACTCCAAGTGGACACCCGCACGGGCGCTTATCTAAAACGGGCGACGAAGTAATAGAATAACATGAATGGAAAAGCAGTCGAAAGGCTGCTTTTTTTGGTTGGGGTCAGAAGCAATCTTGAGCCGTTGGAGATGGGAACGACCTCTCTCTTGCTCTCCCCTAAAGGGGAGAGTAACCTAAGCCGTTGGAGTACGGGCTGATTGTTGTTCTCGCAAAGGCGCAAAGGGTGGGAGTGGGACTGGAAGAGGTTTGTTTTAACATATAAGAATTTATAAGTTTTCGGGGTTGGGAATTTATTTCTTAAAGACTACAAGGTAGGTATTTGGGGGACATTTCAAACCACGAAGTACATGAAGAACATGAAGGTGGGAGTGGTTTTTGAAGGAATTATT
>OBJA01000436.1_pt1 | contig 36989 bp, 31 predicted proteins | sample 1519751 | NCBI WGS metagenome assembly OBJA01 (sample SAMEA3881238, study PRJEB22517) | soil metagenome | biome: lake sediment; feature: soda lake sediment; material: sediment, water from around vicinity | place: India | collected 2013-12-23 | depth 3 m
CCACTCAAGGGTGACAGGCTTCTCGTCGGGCATCATCCTTACCCAATTTACCCTGACCGGTCTTGCCCTGGTGAACATCTCGTTCATGATCCGCCCGTCAGGGGTCACATAGTTCAACAGTAGTGTTGTGTTGATCCATCCATCGAGCAAACGCTCCAGGGCGGCAGCCATCATGTGGTGTAACGTTCCTGATGATATGTAGGGCAGCACCTCCGAATGAAGATATGACCTGATCTCAAAGCCATTTACCCTGACCACCTCCGACCCGATTGGTAGCCTCCCGGATAACTGCCTGTCAACATTGGTAATGTAAAAACGGCCACGTATCTCCTTGATGACAACAGGGGGAGAGAGGATGGAGTCGGTAAGAGCAGCCGGCATTGCAACAAAAGTGTTTGCATCCCTTGCGGAAGCAGCAAATCGCTGCAACAACATGTAGTAATCATGATCATTCGTACTCTTGATGACAAGAGGTATGTATGCCATGTACAGGCTGTCCCAGTCGATCATCGACATCTTTTCATGTGAGGCAAATTTGGCGTTCACCTCCTGCCACACCACCGAAAGCCCGTACAGCTTCTCCTGCTGAGAGATGTCCATAGGATAGTTCTGTGCTATGATGCTTTCTGCTGAAGACATCATCAGCATAACAACGAAACCTGAAGCAATAAAACAACTCCGCATAGTGATCTGATTTAATTCAGCGTGATCACTTTTCGATGATTACAATTGCATTTACCCAGTCCCTGAGGTGTGTCAGTGATATCTGGATGTTTGTCACCCCGATTTTTTTGATGTGGTCAAGTGCTTTGCCGTGAAGCATCATCTCTGGCTTGCCAAGCTCATCATTCACCACTTCAATATCGGTAAAAGCGAGGCCATGACGCAGGCCGGTACCGACAGCCTTGAGGAATGCCTCCTTGGCGGAGAAGCGCGCAGCATAGTTTTGGGCCTTGTTGGTCTTGGATTCACAGTAGTCGATCTCTTTTAAGGTGAAGACCTTCTCTTTGAACCCGAAGCCTGCCTCAATATGCTTACGGATACGATCTACCTCAATAATGTCTGTACCGATGCCTAGGATCATGTTTCTATTAGATGATATTCAATGATTTACCAACCTTGGTAAACTTCTCTAATGCAAATTCGATATGATGGCGCTCATGTGCTGCGGATATCTGCACTCTGATTCTGGCTTTACCTTTCGGCACGACAGGATAGTAGAATCCGATCACGTAGATGCCTTCCAGCAGCAGGGCATTTGCAAAGTCCTGTGACAGTTTTGCGTCGTTGGGCAGGTGGCCCAGCATAATCGGGGTGATGGGGTGTGTTCCCGGCACGATGGTGAATCCTGCCTCGGTCATCCCTTTGCGGAACAGGGTGGTGTTGTCCTGTATCTTCTTTACCAGCTCGTTCGACTCTTTGAGCATGTGCAGCACTTCTATCGTAGCGCCTGCGATGATCGGGGAGACAGAGTTTGAGAAGAGATAGGGACGTGCCCGCTGACGAAGCAGTTCGATGATCTCTTTTCTTCCGGAGACACAACCGCCGGAAGCACCACCCAGGGCTTTGCCGAAGGTTGTTGAGATGATGTCAACCCTTTCAACAGCATTGCAGTATTCGTGTGTTCCACGACCGTTAGGTCCTACAAAGCCGGTGGCATGTGAGTCGTCGATCATCACCAGTGCGTCATACTTCTCTGCCAGGTCACAGATCTGGTCAATCTTTGCTATGATGCCGTCCATGGAGAAGACACCATCGGTGACGACGATTTTGAATTTCGCATCTTTGGCGGCTATGAGTTGCTGCTCCAGGTCGCTCATGTCATTGTTTTTGTAGCGGAACCTCTGGGCTTTGCAGAGCCTTACACCATCGATGATTGAGGCATGGTTGAGCTCATCGGAGATGATGGCACTCTCGGGGCCCAGCAGCGGTTCAAACACCCCACCGTTGGCATCAAAGGCTGAAGAGAAGAGGATGGTATCCTCCATTCCCAGAAACTCACTCACCTCCTTCTCAAGGTCCTTGTGCACCTGCTGAGTGCCGCAGATAAACCTCACTGAAGAGAGGCCGTAACCCCACCGCTCCATAGCACGGGATGCCGCCGCCATCACCCTCGGATGTGACGATAACCCAAGATAGTTGTTCGCACAAAAGTTCAGCACGTCAAGGCCTGCACTGGTCTTGATCTCTACTCCCTGTGGAGTCGTGAGTACACGCTCCTCTTTGTATAAACCGGCTTCTCGTATTGCCACCAACTCGTTTTGCAGATACTGCTTCATTTCACCATACATAGTTTTTCTGATTTTTAGGGTTGATAATGTTGATATTCTCTTGTCTTTTAACAGAGTCCAAAAGTAGGGAAAAAAGTATTACCTACAAATTTTTCAGGGCTCCTACTGCTAACCATGCCATTATGCCTGTTGCTGTTTCCAGGCTCTTCTCATCGATGTCGAATTCAGGGGTGTGGAGGTTGGCGGTGATGCCTTTAGCCTCGTTTCGAATGCCGACACGGTAGAAGCATGCCGGCACCCTTTGTGAGAAGTAGGCGAAGTCTTCTGCCGTCATCCGTTGATCCAGGTGGTGCACCTTCTCCTTTCCGAGATAGTCGTTTGCGAGGCCCATGGCAAGATTCACCGCTGTGGAATCGTTAACCAGGAAGGGGTACCCTTTGTCGATGAACACCTCGCATGTTGCTCTCATACTCTCTGCTGTTTTCTCTGCGATGTTTTTTATATGCTGATGAGCGCGTTGGCGCCACTCTTCGTTGAACGTCCGTATCGTTCCTGCCATCTTCACTTCGTGGGGGATGATGTTTGTCTGGCCGTTGGCGATGACGCGCCCGAAGGATACCACCGTCGGGATGTTTGGTGGTGCGAGTCGGCTTGCCACCTGTTGCAGAGCGATGAGGATATGTGCTGCTGTGACCACCGGGTCAATGTTGATGTCAGGGGTGGCGCCATGGCCACCCTTACCTTTTATGGTGAGGTAGATCTCGTCGGTGGAAGCCATGTAGGGGCCGGAGCGCATGCCTACCATACCGCTCTCCAGGTCGGGGCATACATGGGCGCCGAAGATGATGTCAGGAGTGGGGTTTGTAAGCACACCTTCGTTGATCATGGCAATGGCGCCACCGGGATACTTCTCTTCCGAGGGCTGAAAGATGAGCCTTACCGTCCCTCCGAAGTGCTCCCTCAGCTCCTGCAATACCCTGGCAACGCCCAGCAGGGTGGCGGTGTGTGCATCATGGCCGCAGGCATGCATCACTCCGGGGTTCTGCGATCTGTAGCTCACACTGCTCTTCTCCTCTATCGGCAATGCATCCATGTCGGCACGCAGTGCCACACAATGTCCTCCGTCGCCCTGCAGGCCGGTGATGTCTGCAACAATGCCATATCCACCTACATTGTTGCGGTAGGTGATGCCAAGCTTGGTCAGGTGCCGTGCCACGAAAGCAGCGGTATGCTCCTCCAGGCCCGACAGCTCCGGGTTGGCATGCAGATGACGCCTTATCGCAATGACTTCAGAATGATATACGCGGGCAAGCTTCTGTATTCGGGGTAGTAGTTTTACCATATCTGTTGATGTTTGTTGTCAGAAATCGAGGCCCAGCGAGAGGTAGAACACCATCGGGGTGGTGCCTCCGTCCTCCACGCCCCACGCCCAGTCGGCTCGTATGAAATAGCCAAAAAGCGAGCTGCGCACACCGAAGCCGAAGCCCCCGACGAACGGGTTCACCTGCCTCTTGACGATGAGCTTTATCGGGCCCTGCTCAATGACCTGGGTGTAGAGGGCATTCTCCTCCGACCAGGGGTTGGGGCCCGTCCAGGCGGTGCCTGCATCTCCAAAGGTAATAAGCTGGAAATGGTTAAGGAAGTTGTTGCGCAACGGGCGGTCGAGGAAATAGCGGAACACCGGCATGCGCAACTCGGTGTTGAAGACCACGAAGCTGTTGCCGTTGCGGATGTTCTGGTTGAAGCCCCGCATGTTGGTTGCCAGTGTCTGGTAACGCCAGTTCTGCTCCTGATCGATGTTTATGGTGGTGTTGAACTTTGGAAGCAGCCAGTTGTCAACACCCCCCATATAGTAAATAAGCCTGTTATTACCGAAAGATGTGCTTGCTGCCACCCGGTTTGCCCAAATAAATGTTTTATGAATCTGTGTGTAATGACGCAGGTCACCACCCAGCACCACCATATGTTGGTCCAGCTCATCAATCATCTGATAATACTCTCCGAAAGCTTTGCCACGGGTACCGAAAAGGGTGTTCATACCGCGGACCCTGGTGTTGTCAAAGACAAGCTCCGACCTGCCGGTGAGCCAGGCATGGAAAATGTCCTCTGTCTCAAGGTTGTTAATGTCGGTGCCCATGAAGATATCCTTGTCGAGACGCAATATTGCGGCATTACGTACCGATAGCACATTGCTGAAAGGATATTTCAGTATGTAATGTGCTTCATGTGTATTGCGGCGTACGATACTGTACCAGGAGTATGACTCCAGGGTCTTCCTGTGGAGTATTATCTGTTTGTCCCAGCGGTTCTTGAGATTTTCAAAGCTGAGGAAAAACTCGTTATTGGTAAGGTTGAAAGAGAGTCTGACGCCGCCGGTGATACGATAGTCCTCCAGCAGATCTGTGAGGCCCAGCTTTATGAAGCTGTTGACACCGGGGTTGATGAAAATAGGCTGTCCTCCACCGGTGAAGGGCTGGTAGGCAGAGTTTATGTATCCGAGGTCAACCTGGCTCACGAGCTGATTGATGGAGAAGGCCACCTCATAGACTCTCTCCCTGGGTATGAAGAACCCCTTCCTGTCGGGAGTATGCCTTGACGTCCGTGGTGCGGGGGTGTCAAACTCATAGTTGTTGAGGTCGATGGCTGTGGAATCTTCCTGCTTCTCGTGCGGTGTGCGCACGGTGACGAACCTGCGGCGCACTTCGGGTGCGTCAGGTTCTCTGAGCGTGTCTTTTGCCGGTGCCCTCATCTGTTCTCTCCTTCTGGCATGTTCCTGCATGCGGAAAGAGGTGTTCGTCATAGAGATGCTTTCAAGTTCACGTGCATCCTGAACCGGGGAGGTGAGCATGCTGTACCTGCCGTCCTCATAGTAGACGGAAGTGAGCATTCCCGCAGGCCTGTTCACATCATGGCTCATCAGCGAACGTCGGTAGTTTGTCAGCGCAAAGGTCTCGGTGAAATAGTGGTAATGGGTTATAGTGTCTATGAAGGCTATGGTGCTGTCGAACCGTGCCAGATGGCGGTTCACGATGCCGTTCTTGTCCGACAGGTAGACCACATACCCGGGCACATACTCCACCGGTTCGGTCTCATTGTAGCCGGGAGTGTTGGTGACCCGGCGCAGCACGCCAGAGCGTTTGCTGAAGTCATATACGAACAGGTCGAGGTGGTCCTGCCTGTCGATGACCCTGTTGGTGTCGATACGTGCGGTGATGCGGTCGAAGAGGATGGTGTCACCGGGACGGTTAGAGGCGAAGATGATCTTCTTGCCACCATCGATGAACTTTGGCGTGTGATCATCATATATGTCCCTGGTGATATTCTCTGAGGTTCTTGAGGAGCGTGAATAGACGAAGATGTCCGACTGGCCACGCTGTACGGCGCTTAGAACCAGCAGCTCTCCGTTGGGGCTGAAGGAGTAGCTTGTCACCTTCTGGAAGTCGATCAGCTTGTCGCGTTCAAGAAGCTCTTCGTCAATGTTGTATGAATAGAGCCAGGTGTAGGCTTTCTCCTCGATCATGAAGGTTAAGAGCCTGCTGCTGGGATGCCAGGCGAGCAGCGGATAGGAGTAGTCAACCTTCTCATCCAGCCTGTGACCACGCCGCATCAGTCTCCTGGCCTTGCCGGTCTCTGAATCGTAAAGCATAACCCGGAACCTGCCCGACTGCTGTGTCACATAGGCAGCATACCTGCCGTCAGGGCTCAGCCGCACCTGCAGAACCTCCATCTCCTTGCGAAGCTTGACAGGAAGTGCCTCCCCATCAGGCACCGAACGGTCATCATCATATCTGTAAAAATCATCACGGAAGTACCTCATCCACTCATCGGCAAAAGTGTTGAACGGAACGCCGATGACAAAGAGGAAACCGTTGTTGATCTGGCGGGTCACCTTGGTCATGTAAACGATGTTGGGAATGTTACCCTTGCCATACTTGTCGGCAACATACTTCCAGATGCTGTGGCCGGCATACACCGCATCCTGGCCAGTGAGAGAGTTGAACTTCTTATAACGGCCCGAGAGTATGCCGTCGCGCACAAAGTTGTCAACTTCCACGTTCCATTCGTCGGCGATGTAGGAGATGAGGCCGTTGATATACCACTCAGGAAAATTTATCAGCGTGGAATTTTTCATCTGTGAGCCGATCTCTGCACCATACAGCATCTCATTTATCATCACTTGCGCAAGCCCTGCCCTGATTTGCTGCTCAAGGTTAATGTAGCTTCCGTCGAAGTATAGGAACACCTTCGTGCCAACAATGTATGTCACACCGCCGATGTTGTAGGTCTCATCGCTCAGCAGTCCTATATTGCTCTCCTTAAGCTCCGAGAGGTTGTTGAAGATGATGAACTGTATCTTCTCAGAAAGGGTGTAGTCGAGTTGCTTATCCATCTCAGGCATCACCTCCATGGCATATCGTGCAGTATAAAGCGCATAGTCACGGCCACCCATGTAAAAATAGGTGTCGAAGGCCGGATATCTGAAGTGCGTCCAGAAACGGTCAACGGTATGTTGCACTCTGTTCTTACCAAATGTGAGCTGGGAACCGTTGTAAAACTGTGCCCGGGCATCGCCTGAGGAAAGAAGAAAAAGGAGCGCAAGCAGATTCAAAAGGCAGCAATACAATAACTTATGAAACTTTTTCAAGGCATTTTGCATTACAATTCACCATCAATTAACGAACAGCTAAGGTAAGTATTTTGTTTAAACATCCTTTAGCCTCAGTAACTGTATATCACCTGGAGTACAGTATGGCCGACGGCTTTGAGTGTTGCCGGGTCAATGATGTCTATGTTGTCGTTCATGGTGTGCCAGTATTTGAAGAAGCCGGTTTTGGAGGTTGGATCCTGGTGGATGATATCTATGGTGGGGATATTTGCGATCTTGTTGATATAGTAGTGGTCATCGGTGATGGGGTTACTCTCCTGCATGATGAAGAAGTTTCCGTAGCCGAGCTGGTGGGCTGTCCTCCACACTTTTCGCATTATGTCAGGGGCATAGGCCATAGATGTACCTTCGAGGTAGAAAGTAGCATCTCTGGCACCAACCATATCGAGGAGTATTCCGAAGTTGGCGCGGTATCCTGGGATGTGGGGAGTACGTGACCAGTATTGGGAGCCTAGAGCCCAGGTGTCGCGCATGTCACTGAGTACTCCTTGTGGTTCCCCGTAGTCTTCGAGGTCGAAGAAGATTATGTCTATGCCGGTCCTGATGCCGTGTTCACGTATGAGGCGTGCTATCTCGAGGAGGACTCCGACGCCGCTGGCACCATCATTGGCACCGTCGATATGTTTGTTATGGTTTGCCGGGTCGGGGTCATGATCAGCGTAGGGGCGTGAATCCCAATGCGCACAGAGAAGGATACGTTTCCGCACATCAGGGTTGAAGATGCCGATAATATTCTTTCCGTTTACCACCTGGCCGTTCCATACTCTTGCGGCAAATGGCTGCACCATTACCTCATCGGTAAACCTTCCCAGTGTCTCTTCGAGCCAAAGGGCACACCTGGCATGGGCAGGGGTGCCGGGAACGCGCGGGCCGAAGTCTGTCTGGGCAGAAACAAAGTAAAACGCTGAATCAGCATTGAACACAGGAACAGTAACTGTTGCAGCGGCAGGAATAACGCTTTCATCAGAGTGATCACTCTTCTGCCTGCATGATGTAACCAGGAAAACAAAAATCAAAAATGCCGTTACCGACAACAATCGTATATATGACCTTCTCATAGTAAAAAAATTCTCCTGACAAAAATAATCATTTTTACATACCCCGCCTCTTCACACTTACCTGGAGGTGAGAGGCGGGGAATCTGGAGGGTTATTGAAGTTTTTTGTTGAAGAGGTTCATGGTTCTGTCGGGGCCGTTTGTGACGAAGCTGATAACCATGTCAGCTGCTATGTCCATTTGTTCAGTGATGAGTGGGAGTTCTTCCTCTGACCATTTACCGAGGACGAAGCTTGACTGGTATCCGCGGAGGTACTGGTCGCCGATACCAAACCTGAGTCTTGCGAACTCCTGGGTGCCGAGGGTGGCGATGATATCTTCCAGGCCGTTGTGGCTTCCGGGGCCGCCTCTCTTTTTCAGTCTCAGCTCACCGGGTGGCAGAGCGAGGTCATCGACGATGACAAGGAGGTTTTCGAGGGGTACTTTCTCTTTCTCAAGCCAGTACCTGACAGCCTTGCCACTCAGGTTCATAAAGGTTGTGGGTTTAATAAGCTGCAACATCCTGCCTTTCACGCGCATGGCGGCATGCCATGCGTAGCGGCCGCTCTCGAACGCCAATTCCCTGCGTGCCGCCAGCAGGTCAACAATATCGAAGCCGGCATTATGTCGCGTGCCGGCATACTTATCTCCGATATTGCCAAGTCCTGCTATCAGGTATTTCATCTGAAGAGAGAATACTATTCTTCGCTGCTGCCTTTTGCCGGAGCTTCAGCCTCGCCGCCCTCAGAGGCTTCCTCCTTCTCATCTGCCTCAAGCGATGCAGATGTGACACCACGGGCAGTCTTCACGCTGATGACCGTGTTGAAAGGATTGGTCATTAAAGTAACATCCGGAATGCTGATATCCTTTACCTTTATTGAGTTGCCGATATCAAGGTTTGTGATGTCGAGAGTGATGCTCTCTGGCATCTTGCCGGGAAGAGCCTTCACAGGAAGCTTCCTGATACGCTGTGACAGCTTGCCGCCACGCAACACACCCTTGGAAACACCTGTACGAAGCACAGGAATATCCATCTTTATCTCCTTGTCGTCATGCAACTCCAGAAAGTCGGCATGAAGGATCTTGTCGGTAACAGGATGATACTGGATGTCCTGAAGGATGGCATTGTGAAGTGTGCCGTTCAGGTCGATCTCTATAAACATCACTTCTGGAGTAAACACGATGTTCTTGAAACTCTTCTCTTCGGTAGAAAAATGAATCTGTTCACTTCCACCATACAACACGCAAGGTACCTTGCCCTCTTTGCGTTGTGCCTTTGCGTCTTTTTTCCCTACGTTCTCTCTTGGAGAACCGCTCAATCTGACTGTTTTCATTTCTGATAATATATTTTGAATGTAAAAAATAAGAACCCCCGATCATAAAACTGATTGGGGGTGCAAAGGTAAAAAAACTTTTCATTTCAGAGCAGCGTTGAGAACTCGAAATGTGCACTGATAGATTCATAGTTATGTACCCTTCCAATCACATCAGCAAAGAGATCTGCAGTGGAGAGGACGGTTATCTTGTCAATGTGTTTTTTCAGAGGTATGGTATCTGTGACTATGATTTCACTCAGGGGTGAATCATTAAGTTTTTCGTAAGCATCACATGACAGGATAGGGTGGGTGCAGGCGCATCGTACGCTGGCGGCGCCCTCTTTGATCATCATCTCAGCAGCCTTGGTGATGGTTCCGCCGGTATCGATAATGTCGTCGATGATGACCAAATCTTTCCCTTTCACATCACCGATGAGGGTCATTTTCCCGACCACGTTGGCTTTTTCTCTTTGCTTGAAGCAAATCACGAGATCAGAATTAAGGAACTTTGCATATGCAGCGGCTCTTTTTGTACCACCGGTATCGGGGGAGGCCATAGTGAGGTTTGGCAGGTTCAGTTTCTGCAGATAAGGTATGATGATAGAAGAAGCGTACATATGATCGACGGGGAGGTCGAAGAAGCCTTGTATCTGATCAGAGTGCAGGTCCATTGTTATGATTCTGTTGACGCCTGCAGCCGTCAGAAGATTTGCCACCAGCTTGGCTCCGATGGAGACCCTGGGTTTATCTTTCCTGTCTTGTCGGGCGAAACCGTAGTAGGGTATCACGGCAACGATATTTTTTGCAGAAGCCCTTTTGGCAGCATCTATCATGAGGAGCAGTTCGAAAAGATTGTCGGAGGGGGCAAAGGTGCTTTGTATGATGAAGAGTTCATTGCCTCTCACAGTCTCTTCGAACGAGGGCTGGAACTCACCATCGCTGAAGTGCTGAATTTTTACATTGCCAAGCCTTTTCCCATAAGAAGCTGCAATCTTTTCTGCAAGGTAACTTGTTGCATCACCCGAGAAGATATTTACAACTGTTGCCATACTATTAATTGTTTAAGGTGGATATATAGAGCCTAGTGCCATTCGAGCCGCAATTTACAAAAAAGATGGTTATCTCATATCATGAGGTTTCATGTTTAATAAAAAGTGTATTTTTGTTGTCCCTTTCCAACTGCCCGGGTGGCGGAATTGGTAGACGCGCTGGTCTCAAAAACCAGTGAGGTAACACTCGTGCCGGTTCGATCCCGGCCCCGGGTACAATCATCTGCTCATGGCATCATGAGCATTTTTTTTAACACATGCTATCATCACTCTTGCTATGAACGATCCAAAAAGACTGCTGATGCCGTTGATCTTTGCAGCGTTGCTGATCACCGGGATGTTTATCGGGGCGAAGCTTACGCCAGTTCACCGCATGTTCAGCGGCACAATGTCGGCGAGCATTTATAATTACAACAAGTTGCAGGACATCCTATATCTCATTGAGCGCGACTACGTGGACGAGGTGGATCAGGGTCAGCTGGTGGAGCTTGCTATTGAGGGGATGCTCAAGCAGCTTGACCCACACTCGGTATATATATCTGCTGCCCATCTTGCGGCGGTGAACGAAGAGATAAGCGGCAATTTCGAAGGTATCGGGGTGCAGTTTTCCATCCGCAACGACACTGTTGTGGTAATAAACGTCATCCGGGGCGGCCCTGCGGAGAAGGCGGGCCTGCTGGGCGGCGACCGCATCACAGTAGTTGACGGCGAAGATATCGCTGGCCGTGGCATCACCAACGACGGAGTGATGAAACTTCTGAAAGGGCCTAAGGGATCTCTGGTCAGGGTGGGAGTGATGCGTCAGGGGAGGCGAGATGTAACTGTTTTCGACATCACCAGGGATGTGATTACCACAATGAGCATCGACGCAGCATACATGATAAACAGGCACACAGCTTACATCAGGATGAACACTTTTGCGGAGAAGACATACACAGAGCTTATGCATCATCTGCATCACCTGGAGCAGGCGGGCATGAAGAACCTCATCCTTGACCTTCGAGGCAACGGTGGCGGACTTCTCGACCAGGCGGTGAGGATCTCGAACGAGTTTCTTGGCAGGCGGGAGCTTATCGTTTACACCATGGGTAAGAGCGGCAGGAAGCGCATGCACTATGCCAACGGCAAGGGTCGCTATCAAAATACCGGCCTGGCAGTGCTTATTGACGACTTCTCTGCTTCGGCGAGCGAGATCGTTGCCGGGGCGGTGCAGGATAATGACCGTGGCCATATCATAGGGAGGCGCTCTTTCGGCAAAGGGCTGGTACAGCAGCAGGTGATGCTTATCGACGGCTCTGCCATCAGGATCACCACCGAACGCTATTATACCCCGGTGGGACGGTCGATACAGAAACCATATACCGGAGGACAAGATGATTACTATAACGAGTTGCTCGAACGCTATGCCCATGGAGGTATGCAGGCCCCCGATACTGCCACGCCGCCTGACTCGCTGAGATTTGAGACACTGAAGAAAAGAAGGACAGTCTATGGTGGCGGGGGAATCATGCCCGACCACTTCATCCCGATACACCCGAAGCATGAGAACGAACTGTTCCGAAACATCAGCCTTACAGGTGTGCTTTTCGACTTCGCCACCGACTATGCCGACAGAAAGAGGACAGAAATCACAGATAGATACGACTCTGCACGGTATGTGAGTTCCTTCGCTCTCAGCAGTGCAGATATGAACTCCTTCTGGAACTATGTCGCTGCCAAAGGGATAAAAACGACCCCACAGGAAAGGTCAGAAACGGGAACTTCAATAAGCCGGCTGGTAAAAGCCTTCGTTGCAAGAGACCTCTATGGCATCGCAACATATTTCAGCATCATCAACCAACGTGATGAAGCCGTGAAAAAAGCACTTACTATCCTGTAAGTAGAGAGTCAGGAGTGAGAGTAAAAACCATTAACCTTGTCGGGTGAATTTTTTTTATTTTGAGAATGGCCTATTTCGATGGTTGCCAGTGATGGCATTTCTGGTTATGGTTTTATTCGTTACATCATCCAGGTAAAAGAGTGATGAAGCTGATGAGAGTGTTACTACTTACGATTACCAGGTGACAGTGCCTGTATTTGTTGCTGATTAGGCATACTCCTGGATATGGTGGGCGATAGTGATGCTAAATTCTACCTCGAAGGAACATCTAAGGCTTATGCCCCGGATATCATGCGAAAAGTTTGGAGGACAGCCCACCAGCTCGGCTCCAGAAACTTCTTCATCATGCAGGAGAGTAAACCCATCACCTCCGACCACTACTATATCAACAAGATCACAAACATCCCGACTATAGACATCATCCACCAGGACCCAACCTCCAAAACCGGCTTCTTCAAATACTGGCACACCATGAACGACAATATCGATAACATAGACCCTGTCATACTCAAAGCCTTCGGCCAGGCTGTACTACAGCTACTATGGGTGCGGGATGTGGCATCTGCTTACTGTAGACTCAAAACCTCCATCGCCTCATCGTAGTCGCTGAAATCTCCTGCATAGCCTGATTTCCTTATTTGGATGAGAGTAGATGCGGGAACAAGCACAACTTTTATCGCCGCCAGTCTTGGAAGCGTAAACCCGGAATAGGAACTACCATCAAGATTCAACGCTCTGATGCCCAATCTGAAATCCTGTATAAACATTCTGGTATTGTAGGTTCCGTCCATCCCGATACCAGGAACAGGATACCACAATGTATTGCCATACATTTTGGTATATACCAATACCATCCCTGTCATCTGAATGGTATCAGGAATTGTAAAGATTGAATCAAAAACCAGGTCAATTAAATTCCCGGATTTCCAGGCAATCTTTGCGGAGTCAGTGAAGAGATAAGTAATTACATTGGCGTTGCCATCTTTTCCGGCAGGGCCGGTTTTCCCCCTGGGACCCTCCTCAGGTGTGCAGTTGAATAATGCTAATGCGATAATTATCGCCAGGCTGAATGATAATGCTTTTTTCATAATGATTTAATTTTGGTATATAAATGGTTTTAAGGAATCTGAAACACAAAGATAATGCATAAAAAGATGAGAGGCAGGTATTAGTTTGTAGTGAGTAGAGTTTTATTTTTCTTCAGGCACCTTTAGGGTACGATTTATTGTAGTATTTTTGTAACAGGTTAAGCATACGTTATATTCACCAAACTATTCCATTGTCTCAACTCTCGACTCTCGACTCTCGACTCAAATTCGTATCTTTGTATCCTGAATCAACATCAAATGCCATGGAAGAGAAAGATGAGAACATCATCAACGATGATGAAAACCAGGAGGTGCCTGCAAATGAGCTTATCCCGGACAGGGATGTGCTGATGATGGAAAAACCAATGAAGGACAACCGGGCAGCCGGTTACAAGCCCGCAGACAAGAAACTGTTGAGAAACATTACTCTTATTGTTCTGTTTCTTATTGCCCTGCTTGTGATACTCATGGTAATCGTACGAAGCAACACCAAAGAATCTGAACCAGACACCAGAGTTACGCCCAGGGAGGGGCAGTTAGAGCCCGGCAACAACTGATGCAGGATCTTATATCTCACGAAAAGTAACAAGGTGCAGGTTCCCGGCATCAAAACGGGAGCATTGAAAATGAAGCATCTGAACATTTGCTGACAAAGCAAATCTTTTTAACCATGCCCTGTTAGTATGTTTCATGGCAAGCGAAAATCAATCAGTCATCATTCCGTTAATTTTACTGCTAAGGAGAATCATTATTTATTATGGCGAAAAAAGTATCGTCCGCAAAGAAGAAGATCTTTGTACTGGACACTTCAGTGATCATTTATAATCACAGTGCAATACACAGTTTTGAAGACAACGATGTTGTCATACCGATAACAGTTCTGGAAGAGCTCGACAATTTCAAAAAGGGCAACGACACGAAAAATTTCGAGGCACGGGAGTTCATCCGTATCATCGACCGATTGGCAGGTATGTACCAGGGGTTGCAGGACTGGATTCCTTTGGATCATCCCAATTCGGGGATGTTCAAGGTTGAGATGAACGGTTTTCATCAGCCTCATGAGCTGGATGCCGAGCGCATCTTTGGTGAGCGCAAGGCTGACCACAGGATCCTCAATGTGGCTATCTATATGCAGAGCCAGTATCCAAAACGTAAGGTCATCCTGGTTTCCAAGGATGTTAACCTTCGTTTGAAAGCCAAAGCACTTAACATCGCTGCTGAGGATTTCCAGACCGGGAAGATACAGGATCTGGATTCGCTCTATTCAGGCAAAACCCTGATGGAGGAGGTCGACAAGAGTGTGATCGACAAAATTTATCAGGAGGGGAGCTGCACACCTGAAGACCTTGGTATTGCGATACCTGTGCCACACCACTACTATATTCTGAAAAACCACAGCTCTTCGGCCATGGCATGCTTCAACCCGAATACAGGGTTGATAGAGAGAGTGGAAAAACGCACTATCCAGCGTATCACTCCACGGAATGCCGAGCAGGTATTTGCCTTCCATGCCATCCTGAACCCTGCCGTCAAGCTTGTCACTCTTCAGGGTGTTGCCGGTACAGGAAAGACACTGCTGGCTCTCGCAGGAGCCCTTGAGATGAGGCGCAACTACAAACAGGTGTACCTCGCACGGCCTATTGTGCCGCTTAGCAATAAAGATATAGGCTTCCTGCCGGGAGATATCAGTGCAAAGCTCAACCCATACATGGAACCGCTCTATGACAATCTTAAGTTCATCAAGAACCAGTTCGACGAGCGTGAGAAAGAGTATAACCACTTCGACGAGCTGCTGGAGAAGGAGAAGCTGGTAATCACACCCCTGGCATATATACGTGGCAGAAGCCTCTCCAACATCGTATTCATCGTGGATGAAGCTCAAAACCTAACCCCACATGAGGTGAAAACCATAATATCCAGGGCAGGTGAAAACACCAAGATCATCTTCACCGGGGATATCTACCAGATTGACACCCCATACCTTGACTCACAGTCGAACGGACTCTCATACCTGATCGACAAGATAAAACATCACCCGATCTACGCTCACGTAAGGCTCGAGAAAGGCGAACGTTCAGAACTCGCCAACCTGGCGAATGAATTGTTGTGAGGCGGGGAGGTAAGAGGCTGGAGGCTTGCGCCTCTCATCTGCATTCAAAAAGGAACGTGATGAGCTGCCGGTCTTCTATTACGGGTCGCGACATGGAGGGGATCTTTCCCTTGTGGGTGGGTATGGGTTTGGCCGGCAGCTCCCTTGTGCCCCGGATCTGTTTTACAGGCATAAAATCCTCTTGCATAATAGTGACCTGGTCAGCATCTTTATAGGTTATTGCCACCTCCTTGTGGGTTGTTTCTGTTGCCGCAGCAGTTTCGTCGGGATGAACTTCTGCTGATGTTGACGTCTCCGCTGCGATGAGCAATTCATCGGGGGGCGTATCTGCCGGTTTCAGCTCATGGGAATCCTCCTTCGCCGGCGGTGTTTGCTCCGGCGCCCTGGTCACGGCCTCCTGCCTTGCCGGTGACTCCTCTTCCGGCAGTGTGATTGCCGGTGGTGTGGTTTCCGGTGCCTGGTCTGGACTCCTCTGCGCCAGCTCTGCCGGCTTCACAGGCTCGTCGATCATCCCGGGCCGCTGCATCGCCCACCATACCGACGCCACCAGCAGCAGTACCGCCGCCGCCGCCCCGGTGAGCCACCAGCGACGCATAGAGACCATCCTCCGAACCGGAGGGGAGCCCCCACCAGCCCGCTCCCTGTCGAACAGCTCCATGAGACCCGCCCTCGCCATGGCAGGCATGCCAAGCCCAACAGCAGAATCCTCTGATGATACAGCTGCAAGCAACACTGTCCGGATACGGTCATACTCCATCCCATCAGAGACATAATCACCCAGATCACGACGCTCCTCTGCAGAAAGCTCCGCCCACGACTTCCGGAGTAACAACTCCCCGAAATCCTCCTCAAGTTTCTTTATGTTGTTGCTGTCTGTCATCTATTTCATATATGTTCTCATCAGTAAAGCTGAGGTTATATCACCACAGATTAACACAGATTTAAACTACTAACTATCTTTTGCCTTTAGCCTTTTGCCTTTAGCCTTTTGCCTTCAACCTCTCCCTCAGCTTCCTGGCGGCATAAAACAGCCTCGACTTCACAGTTCCTTCGGAGCATCCCAGTGCCTGGCTAATCTCTCGTATAGACAAGTCCTGGCGATAGCGCAGGATGAATGTCTCGCGGTGGATAGTCTCCAGCGCATTCACCTCCCTCTCCAGCGCCGCGTTGAAGTCGGAGCGGTCGATGTTGTCTGTCAGCTCCTCACCCGGGGTCGACACCGGCGCAGTAGCCCTGATGGCGACAGCAGCGGTGCGCCGCACCTCCGCACGCTTGTACTCATTCTTGCACATGTTTGCCGCCACGCTGTAAAGCCATGCCCTGAAAGACCTGCCCGGATCGTACTGCTCCGGCTTGCGGATGATCTTCACAAAAAGATCCTGAACCTTGTCCTCCGACAGCTCACGATCCTGCCACAACATCCGGTAAAAGTACCGAAGCAGCGCATCACTGTACCGATCGTAAACCTCACCAAAAGCACTCCGGTCGCCCTGACAGACAAGCTCCATAAGCCGCTCATCAGAATGATCACCATATTTTTTCTCACCGGCTGCCAAGGAGAAGATCGGGATAAGGGAAGTTATCAGCAGAAAAACTATTCATCACAGCAAAAATAGCGCTCTTATCATCACTCACCTCATCAAAAGAAAAAAAACAAAGAACGAAACAGTTTTCGGAGAATCAGAAAAACTTTTCCATCTCACTCCTCATGCCGGCTTTTGCTGCGGTCTCCAGCATCTTTTGCTTCAGCATTTCCGCTTCAGCGATGTTGCCCTCTTCCGTGGCCTTCACGTAGAGCAGTCCCATCGGCATGATGTAGTTGCCGTTCATGCGGTTGAGGTTGTGGTTTGCGGGAGTGGCATCCAGTGCTGAGAGGTCGAATGTTTTCCAGTTTCTTGCGAGTATTGGTAGGTTTTCGAAGGTCTGATCGGAGAGCTTCATGGCGAGGCCGGTGTTATAGAGCTTGTCGCTGTTGGTGTTTATGATGTGCGGGTCAACCGTTAGGGCGAGGTAGACGGACTTGCCATGTTTCGTTGCAGCGAGTTCCCGGAAGAACTGAGCCCTGTCGGTGGTATAGCGTTGCCAGGCGTTGCGTTTGAGCCTGAAGGGAGCCATCATCCTGTCGAAGTAGTGTTTCTGATGCAGCAGGTCGAGTTGCAGCACGGTGATGTCGGCACGTTCGCCGTGGACATTCTGCAGCACCCACAGGGGGTAGGTATCCCATTCGCCCTGGGTGAAGATGTATGCTCCGTTGTCGACGGAGCGGAAGAGGTTTCGTGCATACTGGTACAGGAGGGGGTCGTAGAGCTTTGCGGTGTCAATGAGTCTGCAGAACATTGCTTTCATGGCGGTGTCGGCGGAGAGTTCTGAGAGTGCTACCAGGTCGTCGTAGATCTCGGCACGGTAGGGTTGGAGGCGGAATGCTTCGAGCAGGTGGCTTCCCATGGCGGTATCCTGACGGGCGTTGAGCCATGAGGCGTAGTGATACTCGAAGCTCTGCGGATAAAGCTGCTCCATCTTCTCAACCACCATGTCGAGCTGCTGCTGCTTCAGCAGAGGTATCGTGTGGCGGCCTCCGGCACTGGCTTACGCCTCCCGGCGGATGGCGTTGAAGACCGCGAAGTAGCCGGCCTCGTCGAGCACGCCCATCGCAGCAGACTCCACCGCCAACTCAAGCTCCTCAGGGTTCAGGAGCCGCTCTTCCTCTATGATGATGTTGATCGCCGGTGGCTGGTTCGTGGCAGCACGCTGCATCTCCACCGGTGTGACCTGCCCCTGCAACAGCAACGACATCGCCAGAAACCATATTGCCAAATACGATTTTATGTGCCTGATGATCATCTTTTAACTCTTTTGTGTGTAAAGATAATAATGATTGTGAAGCTCTATACAACCAGAGAGGGGAAAAGTTCACGGGAGGCATGAGGCGGGAGGCATTTCAATCTATGGAATACTATTTGCGAATCAATAATGTTAAATTCTTCAGTTATGAAAAACAGACTCCGACACTTCATTCCGGATGGTTTTCCCGGAAGGGTCAATAAAGAGAAAGGTATTGTGCTGATTGCACTGTTGCTTGTTTCAGGATTGTTATTTGCAGGCTTTGCCGCTCAGACGCTTTCGAAGCGAAACAACAGCACATTCATAAAAGGAGAAAAGCTCGTTTACCGTGTTTATTATGATGCAATCCTGACCGGGAAGGTGACAGCCGGGGAGGTAACCTTCAGGGTGAATGACAGTTCAAGGGTCATTCACGGCAGAAATACTGATCACATACAGGTTTTGGGAAGGACATCAGGAGCCTTCAGATTATTTTACAAGGTTGATGACAGGTATGAGACCTATCTTGACGAGGAGCTTTTATTGCCGAGATTCTTTGTGAGGCGCGTGAGTGAAGGCAGTTATACTGTGAGGCAGAACGTCACTTTCCACCAGGAGCAGCGTAAGGCCACTTTTCATGATCTGAAGAGCAACCGTACGAATGTTATCAAAACACCGGAAAACATCCATGATGTAGTATCAATGGTTTACTATGCACGCACTCTGGATCTGGAGAATGCGAAGACCGGCGACATGTTCAACTTCAACTTTATCATTGATGATACTATCTACAGCTCCTCTATGGAGATTTTGGGGCGCGAGACCATCCGCACTTCAATGGGCAGGGTAAATTGCATCAAGATAAAGCCCCATCTTATAACCGGAAATGTATTCAGCGAGAGCAACGCTATGGAGCTATACATCAGTGATGACAAAAACAAGCTTCCGGTCCTGATGAAGACCGGAGTGCTTGTAGGTAATGTTAAAATGGAGCTTGTGTCGTATGAGAACCTGGCAAACCCTTTTATCGCACTGGTACCGCGCCGATGATTTCAGGGTCAGATATACTTTTTTATCTCGGTGAGTGCGTGATCGACATCGACTATTGCAGGCACTATTATCTTTTCTTTGCTGCGCAGCTTGTCGTCGGTGATTATTGCATAGTTGCCGTCGGGAAGTATGAACCACATGATATTCTCTTTGGAGCGGCTATAATTGGGTCTTTGTGAGGGTGTATAGTTCCAGAGGATGTTCACCCCTTTCTGTGCGACGAAGATGCTCTTTGGGTAGATGGCCTTTCCTTCGTCATCGGCAAATCCGGCAATCAGGGCAGCGGCATTTTCAGGCTTTGGCACCGGTATATCGAAGTTCCATGTTCCGAGGTTTATCACATTTACATTTCTGGAATATGCCCAGTTCCTCATATTGGCATCTAATCTTTCTGTGGCAGCGCGCTGGACAACTGCGTTTCTGCGGCGTTCAAGGGACTTGTGCTCACGCTGGACTGCCTCCTCCCGGTAACTCTGAACAACAGCATCATATTCTGCAGCATTCAGTACCGGTTGAGCTTTAAAGGTATAGCTGCTCTTCAGACGGAACAGGCTTATCAGATAGCCCTTTTCAGAATCCTTCCTGAGGGCAATGCTGTCCCAGGTGCCGCGCAGGTATTTCTTGTCAGCACTGTTGTCTGTGATCTCAAACATCAGGTCAGAGACACCTGAGAGCTCAGGAAAGCTCTTCTCATCAAAATCAATTTTAAAGGCAAAATTATTTTTGTCCCGCCGTTTGAACCGTCTCTCGGGGGAAGCCTCAGCAAACCTCTCCTGTTCCATTGACAACCCTCCCTCAGCCAGGAGCTCACCGGCCGCTTCGGTGGCAACTCTCTTCCGGGTGTCTGCCGGTCTTCTGGTATCATCCCGCCCATCATTAGGAACAATGTTATCAGATTTCTCAGTGTACAGATATTGCCAGCTATTTGCCGCAGTGTCGTAATAGTAGATGTTATGCGTTTTGGGGTCATTTGAGACCAGGTCAACGGCGATCTCTTTGCCGTCTGCCAGGATCAGGCTGTTGCCACCGCTGAAAGCCATGATGTCAAACATACCGGCTGACAGGAAGGTGTAGTTCACACCTGCAGAGTCGTAACTCATTGGTACTCCGCTGAGGAAGATCTCCACTACATCATGGAACTCGGCAAAGCGAAGGTCAGCACTGCCGGTAAAGGGTGTGCCGTCAGCATTGGCAAAAGCTTTCGCCGGTACAGATATGCGCGTGCCCTTTCGGGTAGTGAATACCGCACTGTTGTCAGCAGAAACCTTGAAGTATTCGTAATCTATCCTTGCAGGGTCAGGCGGGTCTATACGGCGCTCTGTCAGATCTTCAGCAAGCTGGAGCGAAGATTCATCATTGTTGTCAGAGGTGCCTACTGCAAGAAAGAGATAATAGAATACTACAAGAGCAATAACTACCGCTGCACCGATGATCGCTGTGACAAGATGCCGTACAGGCGGCTTCGGGGTGATGGATGGGCCAGACTGCATCCGCTCAGTCAAAGCGCTGAAAGGTGGCTTGAGCTGAGCTATCTCTGAATCTGACAAAGAAGCTCTCTCTGTGTCAATTCTTCTGTATCGCTTCATGATATGATGATTATTGAGTTAAACACTAATATTACTGCCAGAACCCTCATCAGTGATGAAAGCTCTCCGGATTTGGCCATTATCATCTTCCCGAGTCGCTCCCTGATACGGTGCAGCTTTACCCTGATCCTGTTCTCATTCATCCCTGTGATCTCCGACATCTCGCGTATGGATTTGCTGTTGAAATATTTCAGGTCAATAAGCTCAAAATCCTTTGCAGGAAGTAACTCAAGGATCCTCTTCAGCGGAAAATAGCTCTGCGAAACTTCATAATCAATATCACCTGCCATACGCTCCATCCCCTCCTGGCTTGTATAGTACCGCTGCTCCGTCTTCTTTCTTCTGTAAAATCCGGCAACCTCATTCCGTGCTATCACAAACAGCCAGCTAACAAACGGACAAGCCGTGATCTTATAGGAGACAATTCCGCTCATCGCCTTCAGAAAAACATCAGAAGTGACATCGGCCGCATCATCAGAGCTCTCCATCCGCTGGTGAACAAAACGGAAGACAGCGTTAAAATACCTGTCGTAAAGCGGCTCGAAGTGCTTTATGTCTGCCTGTGCTTTGACGATAAGATCAGCGTCGCAGGATGGTGCTATTGTCCTTGCATTTGTTTCCATAGCTCCTGTTTATTTTAAAATGATAACCCTCCGGGAATATTACAACATCAAAGTCCGAGGATTTCTGCTATCGCTCCAATTGTCAGTAATTCCGGTTTATATGTTTCAATGTTGATGATAAACTCTTCCGTCTGTGAATCACGGGACACTCTGTTTCCCAATGCTATTGTGCCATCATACAGTATCATGACAAAAACAAAATCATCATTCAGGGTCAGGTCCGATTGATAAATGTCTTTGGAAAAATTTGGAGTTCTGGTTTGGATATAGTACTGAGAGCTGATCCTGTTGATCATGATAACCTGTTCAATGCCTGAGCTTATCGAATCTCCTGACAACCGGAAGATGTTTGCCGGTGTCTGGTTGCGTACAGGGATAGTGAGTGCACGGTATCCGTTGAGGTTCAGATATCTGGTCAGTAACGACCGGTATAACGGAGCAAAGGTGATATAGTTTTGTTCATTGAGCATTATTGCCTGGTAATACTCTATCCACTCCTCCCGTGTCATCGCCCTCTCTTCTTCAGAAAAATGGCGTGACAACATCTGATACCAGTTCCTGTTGGTTGTTCTTTCCAGAGCTCTCAGATTTCTGTCAATCCTGCTGTCAAACTTCTTTCTCTGCTTGTCAAGTGCCTTTGAGTAATTTCTGTAAAGCCTGTCAGGGTCCGGGCGGTTTCTCTCCTCTGAGATAAGTTTATTATTGAGGAAAGGGTAAACATTCAACGCGGAGGAGTTTTCCGGGCCTTTGAGGGTCATAGTATAATACTCATCCCCTTCGTAGTGCTCGAGTCTGAGGTCATACCAGCGCTTGCCATGCATCATCCTTCTGAACTCCCTCCTGCTGATATCGTCATACACAATCCAGTCATACCTTCTGAAACATCTCATCTCCGGATAGAGGTTTCCCATATTTACCACTATCGGCCTCCTGAATCGCATATAGTAGCGAAAGTTGTGCTCCCCCCACCGGGCATAAGTTGTGAAGCAGAGTTTATCGTTTACATTGTTTCGTGTCAGCCGAACCCTGAAGTAGGCGTTTTTTATCCTCAATGTCCTCGGATGAATGATTTTGGGTGAGGTGCGGCAGTAATCGTAGCTCTCCCAGCGCCCTTCAAAACTTGTTGTATCCGGTAGCCTGGGGATTGCCATTGCAAACGGTGTGACATAGGTATATGCATCGGAATAGATACAGAAAGCGGGCTTCTTAATTGTGATTATGGAGAAATCTATATCATCACTTGCAATGCTGTCGGTTTGGGCATTGATGACTTTTATGCAGATCGTCAGAAGGATTAAGATGTAACCTTTCATCGTTAGAGGTTCTGTACAGATAATGCAGAAAGACACAAAAATATTACATCAGGCACGGAACATGTTATTTCTCTTCCTTTTTAGCATACCCCACAGGGTTATTCAGCATAAGATATTGTGAGGAGGAGAGTTTCATAATTTCGTGAAGTCTTGTGCTCTCCATCACTGCTCTGATTCTTGTCTCCAGTCCGACGGCAGCGCAGTAGAGGGAAATGTTCTGAGACACTATTCCGGCATCCATGGCAGCTCTTATGAGCTTTGTAGAGTCATTGCCATGACTGAACCTTGAGATATCCGATACCATTATAAGGAAGAGAGGTGCCTCGGCAGTCCACGCCTGCCGGCCGGCAACATAATTCCTGTAGTCCCCTGCAATAACCGGATCCAGGCGGTGTTCCATGAAGTTGTAAAACCAGATGCCCTCTTTCATGCATACATACAGGTCTATATCCTGGGCGTTAGTGGCAGAGGCTGCTGTGCGCTTGCCCGATTCCGGCCTGTTGATACCATTAGCCGCCCATAAGAGTGCCGACAGCTCCTGTGATGTTATCATCGTAGTGTCAAAAGCCGTTGTTGAAGCTCTTACCTGTAAAGCCTCCATAACGCTGTTTCCCTGTGAGAAATCCACACTGTCGAGAATGATCGGCTTCAATGACTGAGCAAAGCAATAAGATGAAACAGATAAAATGAGAATGGCAGCAATCAAAGACTTCATAGAAATATATTTTTTTGTTGATTGTTCAAAGATAATGATTCCACCTTAAATTTGCTGCATGAACTCCCATGAGATAGCATTCTTCTCAATATTTCTGGTGGTCATCATTGGCATATTGCTGTTCGACCTCCTGTTTGTCGGACGGAAGAGTCATGTGATCAGCTTAAAGGAAGCAGCCTTATGGTCATTCGTATGGATATCTATATCCCTGGTATTTTACCTCCTCCTTCGCACGTGGGGTGACTGGCTTCATGATCTTGACACAACTGAAGATATTCAGCACATAATAAACAGGTTTCGGCATCCCATAAATATCGAAGGGCTTGATTACCATGAAGCTCTGAAGCTCTACCGAAATAACCTCTCACTTGAGTACCTTACCGGATACCTGATAGAAAAGGCTCTGAGCATTGACAACATCTTTGTCATGGTGATGGTCTTTGCAGCTTTCAACGTGCCGGAGATGTATTACAAACGTGTTCTTTTCTGGGGAATCCTCGGCGCTGTTGTGATGAGGTTCATCTTCATCTTCCTCAGTGCAGCACTCATCCAGCGGTTTGAATGGGTACTATACCTTTTCGGGCTGTTCCTCATCTTCACAGGCATAAAGATGTTCATGACGAGAAACAAGCACAGCCAGATAGATGTGCAGCACCATCCCATTGTAAGGTTCACATCACGCCATTTCCGAGTTTACCCGAAATATGAAGGGTCGAAATTCTTCGTCAGAAAAGAGCATGTATCATATATCACACCCCTTTTTATTGTGCTGATAGTTATTGAATTTATGGATGTGATCTTCGCCATTGACTCAATCCCCGCCATTTTCTCAATCACCAAAGACCCCTATATCGTTTTCTTTTCCAACATTTTCGCAATAATCGGCCTCAGGGCTCTCTTCTTCATGGTGGTGCATGTGGTAAGTAAGTTTTACTACCTTAAAGCTGGTTTATCTATACTGCTTGTCTTTATCGGCGGCAAGATGATGGTTCACAACTGGCTTGAATCGATCGGATTTTCAACCCTCCACTCTTTGCTTGTCGTTGCTGGAATAATCACTTTCAGTATTTTGGCATCCCTTCTCTTCCCTCCAAAATCTGAAAAACAATTGAAGATGGATATCTAGGGTTTGGAAAATTTTCTATTTATTTGCATAAAACAAAGAGATTTTGGTCTATCTGCTTTTTGTCATAGGGTTTATTCTGCTGATAAAGGGTGCTGACTGGCTTGTAGTTGGTTCGGCTTCCGTTGCCAAGCATTACAGGATTTCCGATATGTTCATCGGACTGACGATCGTATCGATCGGCACCTCTGCCCCGGAACTTATCGTAAATGTTATTGCCAGCCTGGCCGAAAAATCTGAGATTGCCATCGGTAACATCTTCGGGAGCAATATCTCCAATGTGCTTCTGATACTGGGGGTCACAGCCATAATCTACCCAATTCCTATCCGCAGGAACACCATCCGCACAGACATACCTTTTGTGCTGATTGCCACACTGCTTGTAGGATTCCTCGCCAATGCAAAGATTTTTTTCTTTAATCAACCTGCTGTCACAAATGATCTTCTTCTTAAACGATATGATGGAGTGATTCTTTTGCTGTTTTTCATTCTTTTCCTCTCCTACGCTTTCAAGATGAATACCCGGAGCAATAAATGCGGCACTGGAGAGGAAGTGATCGAAATGAAGCCTCTGAATAGATCCTATGTAATGATCATATTAGGGGTAATCAGCCTTTTCTTCGGAGGTAAGTGGGTTGTGGAAGGAGCAGTGGAATTATCAGCACTGATAGGCCTCAGCGAAGGCTTTGTAGGCCTTACCATCATCGCTGTTGGAACATCACTGCCGGAACTGGTAACCTCGATAATCGCAGCATCGAAAAAGAATGTTGACATCGCCGTAGGAAACATCATCGGGTCAAACATCTTCAACCTCCTGTGGGTATTGGGCGTCAGTGCGATTATTAACCCCCTTAAGTTTTACCTTGTGCACAATTTTGACATCCTTGTAATGTTATTCTCGTCAGCATTGATCGTTATTGTGATCTCTTTTCACAGAAGGATCTCCATCGGTAGATTCAGCGGAATCCTCTTCGTAGGGTTTTACTTAATCTACCTGGTCTATCTGTTCCACAGGGGGTAGCCACGCCTCCCGAATCCTTTTTGTACTTTTGCCTTTTGCCTTTAAATAAAGCTATCATGAAGAACCATTCCGGCAGCGAAACCCTACCCCTTCGCAAACCCTCCTGGCTGAAGATCAGCGTTCCGAAAGGGAAGAAGTTTGTTGAGGTGAGGGATGTTGTACGCTCCAATAACCTGCACACCATTTGCCAGAGCGGGCAATGCCCCAACATGGCTGAGTGCTGGGAGGCGGGCACCGCCACCTTCATGATCCTGGGGGAAATCTGCACCCGCTCCTGCCGCTTCTGTGCCACACAAACGGGGAAACCTCTGCCACCGGATCCTGCAGAACCCGATGCTATTGCCAGAGCTATAAAAACGATGGCACTCAAGCATGCTGTAATAACTTCCGTGGATCGTGATGACCTCCCTGATCGGGGTGCTGCTCATTGGGCAGAAACAATCATGTCTGTCCGTGCAATGAATCCGGAAACCTCGCTTGAAGTATTGATTCCCGATTTCGACGGGGAGCCCGGTTTAATAAAACTCATTACTGATCAACGTCCTGATGTGGTATCGCATAACCTTGAGACCGTTGAGCGCCTGACGCCACAGGTCAGAAGTAAGGCCAACTACAGGACCAGCCTTGAGGTTCTCCGGCACATCGATTCTGGCGGTTGCAGGGCAAAATCAGGTATCATGCTGGGGTTGGGGGAAAATGAAGATGAGATACTGCAGACGATGGATCACCTGCTGGAAGCGGGATGTTCGATCATCACACTGGGCCAGTACCTTCAGCCCACTGCCGGACACCTGCCTGTGCAAAAATATTACCACCCCGACGAATTCGAACGCTACGCCGTCATCGCCCGCGACAAAGGATTCCGGTTTGCTGAGAGTGCACCCCTTGTCCGTTCATCCTATCACGCCGAAAAACATGTCTGCGGTTAACCTCTCATCACAACATCAAGCCAGGGAGACCAGGTTCAGAGACCTTGGCCTCATCCGGTTTACAGATGCCTGGGGTAGCCAGGAGGAGTTGTTTCAGTCCATCGTTTCAATAAAACTCAGGAACGGCAACCTGCCGGAATCAGAACGGGAGCTTACCCCCAACTACCTGCTCTTCTGTGAACATCCACACGTCTATACACTTGGCAAGAGTGGTTCAGAGGATAACCTGCTGATAAACCACATCCAGCTTCAGGCAAAGGATGCTGAATTCATTCCCATTAACAGGGGTGGGGATATTACCTACCATGGGCCTGGGCAGATCGTGGCATATCCGATTCTGAACCTTGAAGTGTTCGTTAAGGGAGCCAGGGAGTATATCCACCTGCTTGAGGAAACGGTGATAACCATGCTGAAGCATTATGGCATCAATGGTTCCAGGTTGCAGGATGCTACAGGCGTCTGGCTCGACCCCGGCATCCCGGGCAGGGCAAGGAAGATCTGCGCAATTGGTGTGCGGACCAGCAGGTGGGTCTCCATGCACGGACTGGCGCTCAACATCAACACCGACCTTTCGTTCTTCAGCCACATCAACCCCTGCGGCTTCACCGACAAGGCAGTCACTTCACTCCAACAGGAGCTGGGACATAATATATCAATGGAAGAGGCGAAGCAACATCTAAAGAAAGCCTTTGCTGATGTATTCGGAATGACGGGTTTGGATAAGGTGGATCAATTTCAGTTTTTATAGATTACCAGTCGTAACCTCCATAGCGGGATATCATAGGCAAATATACCCGATTCTTCTTTAAGTTTGATGATATAACTGCGAAAATACTATGGCATAGGTTGCTCCGGAATACTCATCTTAGCTGGTTGCAATCCACCCCCATTTATCAGGGAAACTTCAACATAATGCAATAGCATTGATCATCGTCTGGCTAAAAGTTCAAATAAGGGTTGATTGACATAATAATTTCCTGTGCCCAATTTCTCTTTTCTCTTACCTCTTGTAATAATCTGTAGTAATCAGATTTGTTCTTGATTATGTAATTACTTAGATATAAAAGATGACAGATATTTCCTATCTTTGGTGACGGCTATTGATGCTGTTTAGTGATTTGAAGTGCAGGAGAGCTTGCATTTAATATTTATGAAAATGGAATTATGAAAATGAACAGAGTGTTTTTTATTTGCGGTTTTTTGTCTGGCTTATTATTGATTATTTCAGGCACAGGATGTAAAAAGGATGGAAAGATATCCTATGGCTCAGTGAAGGATATTGACGGCAACACATATAAGACCGTTGAGATCGGCAATCAGGTCTGGATGGCCGAAAACCTGAGAACAACAAAATTCAATGATGGTACTTCGATTCCGGAAATTGCCGACTATGATCAATGGCCGGAACATACTGGTCCCTGCTACTGCTGGTATATGAATGATAAGGCAACCTATGGCGGGACCTATGGAGCCTTGTACAGCGGATATGCTGCGGTTAGCGACAAGCTATGCCCTGCAGGATGGCGGGTGCCAACCGCTGCTGATTGGCAGACACTGGTCGACTTCCATGGAGGCGACAACAGCGCAGGAAAGAAGCTGAGAGAGAAAGGTTACACTCACTGGCTGGAGCCAAATGAATCGAACAATGAATTTGGATTTTCTGCTCTTCCCGGCGGATATCGTGGTTGGGTTATAGGTTGCTACAGTAGCATGGGGAAGGATGGGTATTACTGGACTTCAACAAATGGCTCCGGAAATATTGCCTGGTACAGGAAAATCACGCATGATGAAGATATTATTGTGAATAACCTGAGTGATTACAGGAATGGGTTTTCTGTCAGATGCATCAAGAACTGACACAATTTTCCGGAATTACCAATCCCGTATCTGGATAATTAACGAGATTGTTTCTGCAGTAACGTTTACCGCAGGCGACGATTGGATGTGGCGGAAAAAGGTGATCTCATTACTGCGTTACCGATAAATCGGGGCTGAAGGCTTCGAGCAGCTCAGTGTGCTATTTATTGGCAATTATTCGGTTATGATTTCTTCTATTCGTTTGAGGAATTTCTTAACAAAGTCATTATAAGGCAAAACCGTTTCTTCAGAAAAGTCAAACAAGTCAGTATAATCCCCTTTTTGTCTCCACGTGAATAATTGTGAATATCTTTTCCCAAATTCCTGCGAGATAATACTCTTCTTAATGAAATGCTCGGAAAAAACAGATTTTACACCATTATGGGTAGTTGTCTTGTGGTTTTCATTTAGTAGTAAGGCAGTAACGCCATAAAATGCAGAGTAATATAATCTATTGATGGCTGAGTTCCACCTTTTACTCTTGATGAGGAGTTGTGCGTCATCTAACGTTTCTTTGGCTCTTTCAAGCCGATATTTCACCAAATCATCTCGTCCTCCTGTCATACTAATCTAATTGATTCATTTTTAATATTTTCATAGAGAGGAGTCTGTCTGTATTTGATATTCCATTCCTCTTTGGAGTATATTAGAGGGGATATAATTTCACCTGTTTCTAATTCAATTTCATAGAATTCATCCATTATTTTAGTTTCCAAAGAAAAAGGTATCTTCTTTGAATTTAACAAAATCAATAAGTCCCAATCAGACAATGGTTTTTCATCTCCACGTGCACGTGAACCATATAAGTAGATTTCAGCATCCGGATACTTCGTTCTCGAAAGTGCCAATATTTTGCTAATTATGATCTCTCTTGTATTCATTGTACAAATATACTTAAAATCAATCTGCCTTTAATAGCGTATTCTGATTTATTATTCTTGTTGCCAACGATTTGCTTTTTACCGCATAATCCCACACACTGCCCGGTCTCTGTCCCTGAGATCCCGGATCATTTCGAAAAGTAAACATCGAGAAGCTTCCTTGCAGCGATATAGCCGCTGATCTTCTGTTCGGAGACCTGCTTCTCCAGTTCAGGCAGGAGGGCTTTTACTTCAGGATGGCTGTAGAAGTGTTGCCTGATCTGTTCGTTCACGCTTTCATGGATGATAAGCAGGTTCTGCTCTTCACGTTTTTTGTTGAAGTAGCCGTTACCGGTCGTGAACTCCTTATACTCAATGATGGTTTTCCAAACATCCTCAATACCCTCTTGCGACTTTGCGGAGCAGATACCTGTCCGGGGTGTCCAGTCTGATGGCGCCGGTGGAAGAAGGTGCAGGGCATTGCTGTACTCCACCTTTGCGGCTTTTGCTTTGCTGATGTTGTCACCGTCGGCTTTGGTGATGAAGATGGCGTCACACATCTCCATGATGCCGCGTTTGATGCCCTGAAGCTCATCGCCTGCTCCGGCGAGCATCAGCAGCAGGAAGAAGTCGACCATTCCATGCACTGCGGTCTCCGACTGCCCGACTCCTACCGTCTCCACGAGGATGACATCAAATCCGGCGGCTTCACACACGATGATGGTTTCACGGGTCTTCCTTGCCACTCCACCGAGAGACCCGGCAGAGGGTGAAGGGCGTATGAAGGCAGCACTGTTGCGCGAGAGGTCCTCCATCCTGGTCTTGTCGCCCAGGATGCTACCCCCGGAACGTCCGCTGCTGGGGTCAACAGCCAGCACGGCAACCCTGTGCCCCTGCGAGATAAGGTGCATGCCGAAAGTGTCGATGAAGGTGCTCTTGCCTACCCCCGGCACTCCAGTGATGCCTATACGCAAAGAGTTACCCGAATGTGGCAGCGCCAGCTCGATGATCTGCTGAGCTACCTCCTGATGCTCCGGAAGGGTGCTCTCTATAAGTGTTATTGCCTGACCGAAGAGTGCGGTATCACCCTTTCTGATGCCATCGAAGTATTGCTGCGGGGTGAGAAGCTTCTTCCTTCGGCGCATTAACCGGGCCCTGGCCTCCTCGTTGAGTTGCGGTGGCTGCTCCACCCCGTCGTTAACCTTTAATGCACTCTTGTGTGGTTCAGCCATGATGTGTTGCTTTGTCTCCCCGCCAGGATTATTTCGCGACATCATTTTTATGCTAATGTGCTCATGATCCTGGCGGAGAGATTTGGTCTGAGCAAATGTCTGTGTTTCTTGTCTCCCCGCCAGGATTCGAACCTGGGACCCGCTGATTAAGAGTCAGCTGCTCTACCAACTGAGCTACGGAGAGGTTGTTAATTAGCAAATTAGCAAATTAGCAAATTAATTCCGGCGGCAAAGTTATACAATTTTTGGTTCTTTTTGCACCACAGATTACTCAGATTTTCACAGATTAAGCAGTGCTTTACCAATCATTCATGAAAAATTCAGGCTAATTAACCTTCAGCAGTTTTGCAGTAAACACCTCATCCTTCAATGTAACTCTGACGAGCAGTGCACCTGTCGGGATTCGGGATGTGTTGAGTGTTATGTGTGTGTTGGGGGATACTTCCGGTACAATTTCATCCAGGACGATTCTTCCATCAAGGGTGAATATTGTTATGCGTGCCGGGGAAGAGGATTCCGTTACAGGTAATCTGAGGTTCAGGTTGTCCGCAAACGGGTTTGGAAACAGTCTGAACTGCTTCGTTGCCAACGGCTCTTCGCATCCTATGGTAGCATCCACGGAAAGGGAGACAGGATGGATCCAGATATTAAGGCTGTCATCTGTAAGTGTGAGGTCAAAATCAAACTTTTGTCCTGCAACGGCGGCAGGCCCTATCAGCACCTGCAGGATGTCTGCCCCGGGCGTAGTGGTTGCTCCTGCCGGCACTGTCCCCGGCTGAATCACAGGATCGGTGATAGTCACCATCGGGTCGGTGGTGGTGAGCAGCCCCTGCACGTTCGGCGAATGAACAAAGCCGATGTTAACAAGCTGACAGTGTAAATCTATCAGCTCACCCGGCTCAACCATACCATTATTATTACCGCTGGCATCGCTGACGATCGTGGCGTCGAGCAAAAGGAAGGGCTTTAGGGTAACCTCAGTGCCGGCAGCAGGGAATGTTATCAGATCTATCCAGGCGGCATCGCTGCCTCCGATAGCGTATTGATCTTTCTGGTAGCGCCAGGTGAAGGTGTGCTGACCCATCGGCACCGGATATGCTACCCTCATCCATGCCTTGTTGCCGTCCCACCAATTCTGCGACACACCATTGATGAAGAACTCAAGGAAGTCCCACTTCTGCCCGTAAGCAGAGCCGTTTTCACAACTTACCTTTAGCCAGAAGCTAATTGTGTCGGGATACGCAGCATACCAGTCTATCGATAATGTAGAGTTTGCATTGTTGCCGATGACACCCGACCTGGCACAGTATGATCCTTCATAGGGCAGGTTGGCAGTGATTGTCCAGGTGTTGTTGCCGGAGTGCTGCCAGTTGAATTTGGTGAAGTCGCCGGTTTCGAAGTCTTCATCACCGGAGTTAACAATATCACCAATAGATCCTTTTGCAGAGTAGGCTCCTGAAATGAAGTCGAGGTCAAATTTGAAAGATGTACCAAAGGTTACCCCGGTGTCAAGTCTTGCATAGAACTGAACATTATATGGGGTATAGAGCGGCAGTTGGTTCCATGACTCCGTGCTGTTCCCGTAGATCTGGGCTGCGGAGATAGAAGAGGTAACAGAGCAACTGTGTTGTGCAGCCTCTGCCCCGCCGACATTCTTCACCACAGCATTTATGATGACCACCTCGCCCGGCTCCAGCTTGCCGTTGGCATTGCCGGCGGTCACATCATCAAAATAGATAGTATCAAAGATGAGCTGAGGTGCATGACAAAGCAAAGAGAAGCCGGATACCCATTGGTTTGTAGCGTTATCAACCACAGTAAGTCTCATAGGGGCCATGTGGCCGTTGGGAACGGAGTCGCTGAGTGTAATGGTGAAAGCAGAAAGTATCTGCTGGGTGATGCCATCAGTGATATTGCCAAACATAGCTATGCTGTCAATTACTGTAACGTGGGGATCAAGGCTCTGTAAAATTGCAGTGACATTGATAGCCGTCTGCACCCCGATATTTTCAAGAGACAAATCAAGGGTAACCGTTTCTCCGAAATCAGCTTTCTGGTTGTTGTTGCCCATGTGGTCGTTCACCTGGTGGCTGTTGTATATTACGAAGGGGCTGTTAGCGACTATAAGGGGAATATCAGCAATATAGGGGATATGGTTGAAGGCGGTGATGACCAGCAACAGGGTATCGGGCATGAGGGGTGAGGTGAAGTTTATGTTTACGGCAGATCCTGTTACTATGCCGGTACCAATGATCTGACCATTATGGCTCAGTGTGGCTTTAGCGCCATTTACCGGGCAGAATACCGGGAATAGTGTTGAACCGAGGACTGCCACCGGCTGATGTGTTGCGTTGATGGGCATTGGTGATTTGGTGAACACATTAACAGAGGGGTCACCAAAGAGATTCCAGGTGTCTGTCATCGGATAGCCTTGTGTTCCATAAACGTCGTTCATCTTCATACATCCGTTCATAGAGAGGCCTCCGAATGTACGTTTGATGTTGTTCTGGTAGCTTTCTACGAGGATATCCACCATTTCATCCTGACCTTCCATAGGCGGGTTCCAGCTCTGGTTTATCGTTGAGGCGAGGATGGCTATTGAACCTGTGGGCTGGTCGTTGAGATTGGCACGCAGCCACGCTTCGCCGAAGCAGGTGTTGTTGACGAAGTTGCCGTTGACGCATGCCACAGACCAGATGAAGGGCCAGCGGCTGGTGTTTGTAAGGTTTCCGATGGCAGTGTTGTTGAAGCCGGAGGTAGCCCAGCTTGTGGTGCTGCCGTGGCCTGTATAGAGGATGATGCCCGCACCATCGTTGACGGCTGAAGATACCATGGCAGAAGTCGGATTTCCCGGCGCATCATTGCCGCCCTGGGAGCCCTCAAAAAACTCGAGGTTATGGGTGTAGGTGAAACCGAGAAGGTCTGCCTGCATATATCTCACATGCTCAAAATCCATCTCGCCATAATGGCCGGGCCCTTCGTCAGAAGCTATACCAATCGACTTCGCAAGCCACCCGCCAACTGTGTCAGGGTTCATCTCATAGTTCAGGGTACGTATCACCTGTGTCTGAACATGTTGGGTGGTCTCTGAAGAGAATCTGCCCACAAATACCTCAGGGTAACTGTCGTTACCCACAATATAGCCATAAGCATTATCAGAGTGGCCTGACGAAAGGCTGTTTGTAGGTATCTGCGCTGCATCCCCCACAAGCAGAAGGTAGGTCAACCCATGAGTATTGTAGTAGTTAACAACATAACTCTTGATGGCAGCAGACGTTGTGCCTATGGTAGCTACATCAACCATCTCACAGGGAATGCCTTTCTGATTCTTCCACAAGACGAAGTCATACATCTCCGACATAAACGGCCCATGGCTTATCACCAGCATATTGCCATCCTCCTCGACAGGGATGTAGTTTATTCCAAGAGCGTCAAAGTTGATGAAGTGGCGCTTGTATATCTTCAGAAACTCATCCACAAAGGATTGTGGCAGGGAGGCTCTCTGAAGGGTGTTCATGCCGCCGGTGCCGCTCCGGAAAACCTTGAGCGTAATATCATCATACACCCTCAATGTGCGGGTGACAGGATTGTACTGGAATGGCTGTAGAACGACAGCCTGCCCGCGGAAATCCCGCAGGATATAAGGATCCCGCAGCATCGCCAGGGAGCCGGGGTAAAACTTGTCCTGACTATATATCGCTCCCTTCTGGTAAGGAACTTCAGAAGGATTGACATCCCTGGTAAGATTCCCTTTTGAAGGTGCAAGATTGATATTATGATATTCCTGATAAGAGGATGAGAGAATCTCAATTGCCATTGTGCCATCATCAGGGATGATAACAGAATTGGCTGTGATCCTCACCTCGGGTGCCCCGGTAACAAGCAAAGGTGCACTATTGCCCAGCTCGATAAGGTGGTATGTCTCCCCGTCAGAGGTTATCTCACGGAGATCAAAGCCGGTGAAGTGGTAACGTAAGGTAGTACTCTCCTGATCAGCAGAAATAACCTCTGACTCAATTCTCTCACTTGCTGAATTGTTAATCACTGCCTGGGCAAAAACCGTTACACTCAGTAACAAGCTTAGTACAATCCCGATTAGCTTTTGCATATATGCTGTCTGTGTTTAGGTTAATGAGTTGATTAAAACCTGATAAATTTCCGGGTCTGAATCCCGGCCGGTGTGTCTATAAGAATAATATACATTCCCTGTGACAAATTGCCGGTGTCAATTACAAGATGGTTTTCAAAGCTTTTGAAACTTCTCCGGTAAACCACCCTTCCATCGCTACCCATTATCAGAATTGTGCCGTCTTCTTTCGTGTCAGGATCGAGGATCACATTGAGTGTGCCTCCTGTTGGATTTGGATAGAGGTTCAGGCTGAAATTTGGCTTCAGGATGTCGTTTGTTGATGAGAAGTAAGATGTAGGTGGGAAGATGATGTAGTCTATCCATGCACAATCCTGCCCCTCCTGCCAGTAATAGTCTTTCTGATATGCCCACTCAAAGATTTTCAGCCCTGAATCCACGGGGAATTTAGCTTCTGTCCAGATAAGCTTCTCCCCTGACCATCTACCCTTTTCAACCCCATCGATGCTGAACTTCAGGAAGTCATAGTTCTCCTCCGAGGAGACCTTATAGAAGAATCTGATGGTGTCAGAGGTTAGTACCGGCATTGTCAGAGCCATAGATGTCACAGATTGATTGGGTATAGCGCCTGACCTTGCACAGGAATTTCCGTAGTATGGGTTTTCTGTTGTGATGAACCAGGGTACCGACCCGCTAAGCTGCCAGTCAAAGCCACTGAATCCGCCGTTGGAGAAGTCCTCCTTTATCACCTCGAGCATCTGGTATGTTACCAGGGTGTCTCCGTAGCCGTTCTTCACCGACCTGACGGTGAACCTCACCACGCTGCCTTTGGGTATGGCATACTGGAGCGCTTTGGCAGGGAAGACAACGAAGTAATCCTGCCCATGATCGAAGACCGGTATCTGTTTACTTGTTGTTGTTACTTGAAAGTAGGGGCTGTTGTGTTCAAGTATCACATCGAGGGCATTGAGTGTTGAGTGCCCCAGGTTCCTGATCCTCACAATGATCTCGAAATCCTCTTCCGGCTCAACCTTTCCGTTTCCGTTACCTGCCTGATCAGAGATGGTGACGTTGTGGATGTTGATCTCCGGGCTATTGATCGTGAAGCTCACAGGTGTTACCCAAAAGTTTGAGGCACTCTCCTGAATTATTATGGAACCTGCAACATAATGCTGATCCGGCACAAAATCATCAACAAGAAAGCTGAATGCTGCAGAGATCATGTTGCTGGTGAGCCCAGCCAGACCTGAGATTGTATGTGTTGAATCCAGAATGGTGATGTACGGATCATTGCAGATAAATTTCGCTGTGAGACTGCCTGCCGCATAAGAGGTGAAATTTTTTGCCCTGATATCGATGTTGATGGTTTCTCCCGCATCAATAAGCATATCGTTGTTACCGGTGATGTCAACAAAAGATACGCTGTCAGCAAGCACGAAAGGCCCTGCAGGCACTGCGAACTGGATTGAGTCAAAGTACGGGATCTGGTTTTGCCCTGTGATGACAAGCTTTGCGTTTGCAGGCTGGTTGAAAGGTACAATGTTGAAAGATACGACACCATTTATATCGGCAATGCCGGCGCCATGCAGAACTCCATTGTGTGAGAGAGCTACCTGATTATAGGGGTTTGCCTGCACTGAAATCTGTGTCAGACCTGTGGGCAGTGTGTTCAGGAATATTGGCTGCACCGGCGACGGGATTCCGAGGTAAGGCATCAGTGAGGGGTCGCCCATAAGGTGGTAAATCTCCCAGTAATAGTTCACCATGGAGCCTGCCTGTGTAACGGCGAGATTTCCTGCCTGAATCATTGCGCCTTGAGTGACCGCCCACTCAGAATAGCTCTCGCCATGGGTGTGGAAGAGCCTGTCGAAGAAACCGGGGCCGGTCTGGCTGAAGGTCGGGTACTGCAATATCGGACCCAGGCCTACTGCAAAGTGGTAATCCTCATCCCAGTAAGTAAGTGCCGACCCGCCGATATGGCCTACGGCACCCTTGCCGGAGGCACGAAGCAGCGTCTCCCCGAAACACTGATTAAGGCCGAATGTGTTCGTCTCACATGCGTTGCTTATTACTGTGGGATATTTGCCTGTGTTTGTCAAAGTATTAACAGTGTTGTTGGTAAATGAGGGGTCAGCCCATCCGTTCGAACTGCCATGTGCACTGTAGTTAATAATCGTTGCACCCTCGTTGAACTTCTGTACGATCTGGCTCGTTTGCCCGGATGAAGCAGGATAAAGATACTTGTGTGAGACAAGGTTGTTTGATGAGTTGAAATAGACGCTCTCAACATAATTCATCTGTCCGTTAGCCCATATGGAAGAGTGCGTGGCATCGTGGCCTGCGACAAGGATCCCGTTCTGCAGATATGATGGATCTGCCATGAGGTACTTTTCAACGTG
>OBJA01000437.1_pt1 | contig 36983 bp, 30 predicted proteins | sample 1519751 | NCBI WGS metagenome assembly OBJA01 (sample SAMEA3881238, study PRJEB22517) | soil metagenome | biome: lake sediment; feature: soda lake sediment; material: sediment, water from around vicinity | place: India | collected 2013-12-23 | depth 3 m
CCCATCGTATCGGAGCCGCCTGCTCCAAAAGAGATCAGCGTACATAGACCTCTGATAAAACGAAATACAGATGCGGTTATATCAAAAAAACCGGGTGTTTGCAATATTTTCACGAATCCCCCCTGGGTCATGATTTATATTGACGGAATAGAGCGCGGAAAGACGCCACGGGTAAATTCATTTATACTGACACCCGGAGATCATGAACTGATGCTCAAAAAAAGAGGTTTTCATGTTCACACCAGTCGTTTTTCTGTCACCTCTGAAGATACGGTCACCTTGAGAATTCGCCTTACACCAGATAACCAGGATATCTCATCACCATGAGCGCCCAAGAATACCTTCTCAAACAAGTCACATCGAAAGAATCAGCACCTCTTTCTCTTTGCGGAAGAATGGTTCTGATCGGAAGCTGTGAAGAGTGTGACATACGACTGGATGACAGCACCATTCCCGACATTGCTGCCAAACTCGAACCGCAAGGAACAACCTATTTTATCGAACCTGTCGGCAAGTCACAAGTTCTAGTAAATGGAAGAAAATGTAGGCTAACTCCACTTTCTCCCGGTGACAGAATTCAGATTGGTTCACATATTTTTACCTTTGAAAAGAGCTCTACGATCAGGACCGTAGCACAATCTACAGATTCTGATCTACTGCAACGAGTATACAAGCTTATAGAGGCAATCGGAATAGAACGGAATCTTTCAACACTCCTGCAGAACCTTATTTCCACATTGACTGAAATAACAGGAGGGTCAGAGGTTTTTCTTTTCAAACTAGACCACAATAATAAGCCAGGCATATTCCTGTCAACAAGCTCAGGGTCATCAGAGGAGCGATTCAGTGATACAATAGTACAACAGGTACTCTCTGCAGGAACAGGGATTTGTATACCAAACGCACTCTCAGATCCGTCCTGCAAAGGTGCTCAGAGCATCTCTGATCTGAAGCTGCTTTCTGTAATCTGTTCACCAATAAAAGTAACAGGTAAAATGCTGGGTCTGATTTATGTTGGTTCCAGAACAGCCGGAGTATCTTTTTGCAAGCAGGATCTTGACTATCTTAATTTATACGCCACCATTGCCGGAATGCTGATTCAGCATGTAGACTATATCACACAGCAAAACGATTCATTTCTCAGACTTGGTGGAACATATTTAAAAGAAGGAGTCATTGCAGAGTCCAAGATCATGCAGAATGTTTTGGCATCGGTTCATTCGGTTGCTGCTTCAGACATATCGATACTGCTTGAAGGAGAAACCGGCACCGGAAAAAGTAAATTTGCCCATTTGATCCATCAGAAGAGCAATCGATCAGGAAAACCGTTTGTAGTAGTTAACTGCAGTGCATTGAGAGGGGAATTGCTGGAATCCGAGCTGTTTGGGCACAAAAAGGGCAGCTTTACCGGAGCAATCGACGACCATGATGGATTGTTTGCAGCAGCTCAAGGGGGAACCATTTTTCTGGATGAAATCGGTGAATTGGAGTTGCCGCTGCAGGCGAAGCTGCTCCGTACCCTGGAAACCTCAACTGTTCGTCCATTGGGATCAACAAAAGAGATACATATTGATGTCAGAGTACTATGTGCAACGAATCGCAATCTCGCGCAAATGATCAAAGACAATCTCTTCAGATCCGATCTTTTTTACAGAATCAATCAGTTCAGTATTGAGATTCCTCCGTTACGAAAACGCGATGATGATCTTCTTTTACTTGCCTATTACTTTCTGAACGTCTATAAAGCACAGTACCCCAATCGTGAAATCTTTGACTTTCATCCCAATGCCATCAGATACATACAACACCATCCCTGGCCTGGTAACATACGTGAACTATCAAACAGTATTCATCGGGCTGTGCTTACCTCGAAAAGTCCTCTCATCCGTTTTGAGATGCATGGGGAGAAAGCCGTTACTTTGGATTTTGAAGAAGCGACTAAACGATTCCAAAAAGAGTTGATTCAGAAAGCAATTGATTTTTCAGTTGGTAATAAAGATGAAGCAGCCCGGCGCCTCGGGATGAGCAGAAGTACTCTCTACAGGTATCTTACACAACTGAATTGATCCAGTTTTATGGATAGAAAAGAAATAGCCGGATCAATTTTCACTCTCGTTTTACTGATTGGCTCTCTTTATTCTGCATGCGCTTTTTCACCCCAGAAAATCAGGGAGCATTTTGAATGGGGTGAGTACCAGAAATTGATCGATCAGCTCAGACCTTTTTTTGCTTCGATCCCGGATTCAACCGACTCAACCATCATTGCTGACTATTATCTCTATATGGGTGTTGCATTATTTGGAACTGGCAACATCGACGAAGCCGGAAAATTCTTCTATAAAGCATTGTATTATGATGACAGGGCGGCACTCGAGCGCGCCTATGTGACTGAAGATATGATTAACCTTTTCGATGTCGTAAGATCCGATTACCTGTACACAAAAAAACAGAAAATGTACCAGGATTCTCTTCTCGTTGCCAGTCGCTTGGCATTCGAATCGAATGTTAAGGCAATGAAGTTTGGGGAATTACAACAGCGAAAGCGAAACAACTATATTTTTGCAGTCTCTTTTGCATCGATTGGAGCACTTTTTCTGGGCATTGCTGCATATGAATACCATGCAACCGATGCCACATACCGAGAATTGAAGCATGCAGCCTCGGAGGGAGATAAAGTGCTCTACAACCGGTATTACCCCATTGTCAATAGAGCGAATACGATCATTATAAGTTGTGATATAGCCGGAGGTGTGAGTATTTTTTCGGCTCTGCTTTTCTCAATAAAAGCCAGAAGATTACAAAAAGAGATCAATCAGTAATGAAAAATAGAAGTATCTTCATCTGCATACTGTTTTGCACACGTTTTGTCTCCTGCGTCTATGATTTAGATATTCCACTTACAAATAATCACCCGAAATGTACCAGCCATGAGCAGATTGAGACAACGGTTTATTACCCCGATGACTTTGTTGCAAATTTAAGCATATCCGATTTGAATGATGAAACGGTTACTCTCTCTGCCTGGGCTTGTGATACAGGTGAGAGCCAATGTGATTCAGTAATTGAGGTGCTATGGCCAGGGACATACAGTTACATAAAGAATGGATATGGAACAAAGCTCATTACACTCTCACTGGATACTAATCTTATGGGCATTTTTTCCGGTATGCTGATAATTCGTGATTCTTATAATGCTCTAAGTTCTCTCCCTTACAGGGTTCAAAAGCTTTTTTTCGAGCCATTCGATACATATCCGCTCTCTGAAAACTACTGGAAAAAGTATCACCAGGGTGAAACAACTACTATTGGCTATCACTATGTTGATAAGAAACTTCTATTCAGTTTTGATGAAGATGACAGCACAAAGCTCCTATCAACCGGAATAATCAGTTTTTTCGCACTTTCAGGTGATTTTCATATCACCATCGATTTCAGACTCAAAGATGAGATGAACGATGGTTTTGAGATCGGCTTTTTTGTATCGACGAGTTCTGATACAGGAAAATGGGATGGTGATAGAGCAGGAATATTCATTCAGGGTAAACAAGCACAAATCCGCATGGAATGTAGCTCTATTGAAATGCAAACATACAGTCGTGATCTTAATCTTACTAGCGGAGAACTCGGAATCAGCAGACAGGGGCAAAGGCTATCGTATTATTATCATGATGGTAATCCTCTGGTAAGTCCAGAATCACCCATTTCTCACACCTACGTCTATGATTCAGTTTTTGTACACCTCAAAATGAGTGTAACAGATCGAACCAGAAATCACCATGTGTCCTGGAATGATTTTTATATAACCAGAGGATTCCTGGTTTTTTAATCAAATGCAAATTTTCTGTGCCATTTTTAGGACACCAATCTCATAATTAGGATACTTTTACCATCATTGCCTAAATAATTGATGATGTATTCGACCCCTTTTTAATGGCACAGTTTTCGCATATATTTCTGCACGAGCACCAAACAACGAAGATGGAGGAAATATGGTTAAGAGATGGCTAATGTTGTTATTGGCTCCACTGAGTCTGACATTTGCAGGAGAGGAAACCCTCATACTAATGCCAGAGCCGGGTGAAACACAAGGACTTATAGCCCATTGGTCATTTGATTCCTCTGCACAAAACAAGTACTATGATATGACAGGAAATGGTTTCGATGCTATCTCAATTAAGAAACCAGTTTCTCTGATTTCCGGTTCTAAAGATACAGGACTAAACTGTGAAAGCGATAGCTTCCTGATCAGAGTGGAAAATTCGGAGGGTATTTTCAATTTTCCGAATTTCACTGTTGAAGGCTGGATATATTCGTATATTAATCTGGTAAACCCCGGCTCCTTCTTCAATTCCCATTCAATCTTCACAACCCAGACATGGATTCCATCGCAACTTGCTGAAGGATTTGAATTAAGTATCAATGATAACGGTTACCTCCAGTTGACGATGGCACACCCAACACAAACCTCATGGATTTTTTGCACTTCTGATACGATTCTCCAACCCCGTACCTGGTATCATGTGGCAGCAACCTATGATGGTACAAATATGATTGTATATGCCAATGGACAAGTGACCGGCACTGTGAATTTTTCAGGCGGGTATAAGCCATCACATAGCGATGCAGTTATCGGTTGCCAAATGCCTCAGGACAGTAGTGAGTGGAGAAACTGGTTTAATGGAATTATTGATGAACTAAAGTTATATAACTACGCTCTGGATGAGCAGGCTATCTCCTCGATTTATTCCGGTTCCAAACCAGAAGAGAAACCTCCCTTTGAAATCAATTTCGGCATGAAAACAACCTATGCTCAACCCGGAGATACTGTAATCATGCCGGTATTTCTCAGCAATTTTGAAGAATTTTCTATTAGCTCATGCCAATTCACAATGAGTTTCGATACCAGTATTGTGTCTCTCGTTGACATCACCAAAGATTCAGGACTTGTCAGTGACTGGCCGCTCTTCTCCTGGCACGAAGCTTCACCACACATAGTCAATATCGGCATCAGTGGAACATCAACTACGGTAGGATACGGGGAAGGTGAACTGGTGCGATGCATATTCAGGGTTAAACCAGCCGCATCACAGAGGGATACATGTGTTATCGAGCTGTTTGATATCATCATCGACGAATTCAACATTATCAGATCGAACAGCAAAAATGGCAAGATCATAATCGATGCCATCGACATTTTGTATGGAGATGTTACCGGTAATGGTGAAGTAAACATCTTTGATGCACAAAAAGTGCTGGCATACGTTGTCGGGGCAATTACCTTACCAGATTCTGTCTGCTGCCCTAATTTCACGACCGCTGTTGCAGATGTCAGCGGAAACGGTACGGTTACCAGCTATGATGCCGCCCTCATATTTCAACACAGCTTTGGCCTGCTTCCCGATTTTCCGGTCCAAACAACAGCGCAGCATAGATTAACAAAGCGTACCACTACTACAGCTGCAACCCTCTCATTTGATATTGAAGACAACGGTACAGATGGAATCAATTTTCATCTTAAAGGATCTCATCTGCGGGGTTTCCACGCTGGAGAATTCTCAATCCTGTACAATCCAGACATTGTTAACCTGAGCAGGGGCTCAATCAATACACCTGTGCGCGGAGCAACAATGAATTCAAAAATTAACACAGAAGAAAAACTTCTCAAAGTTGCTCTTGCCACAAACGATGACATCGATGTAAATGATCCGGTCACGCTGATTAGCATTAACCTGCCACCTGCAACCGGCTCGGTAACCACTGCTCTATCCATCGCCAATGCACTTATAAATGAAGGCAGCATTCCTATCCGCTTCGAAAATGGCCAGACACAAAGCAAATTTGGCGGTCCTTTCGGCGCAGGTATCACTTCTCCACGGCTGCAAATCACTGGAAAACAGCTCGTGCTGTTTCATTCAAAAGAGAATAACGTCGATGTGAGGATATGGACTTTAAATGGCAAATCTATAGGAAAAATACCCATCCGCTCCGGCAGTACTTTTGATTCCATCTGCCTTGATCGGCTGGCACAGGGAATGTACCTGTACCATATTAAAACGGGTAATAGCATCTTTAAGGGCAAATTTGTAATACATAATTACTGATCTGTACACGACAATAGGTGGGGTATTCCCCACCTTCATGTCATTATACCACCTCTTTTGGGATTAATCTGAGTGCTCAGTATAGTCAAATTTACGCTTTTTTTGCAGTAGTGTAATCACGCGGTAAATAGTATCAACAACATCGCTTGCAATGACAGAATGCTCCCCGAACTTTCTGCTTGCTATCGTACCAGCCTCCTGCTGTATAAAACCTCCCAGTATGGAAGCAGCAAGTACGGGTGCACCCTGCGCAAGTAACGAAACGATGATTCCGCTCAATACATCCCCTGTACCGGCACTGGAAAGGGCTGAATTTCCAAAGGGAAGTATAAATGCGTTTCCTGATGGTTCTGCAATGATGGTCGGGTTCCCCTTCAGCAGAATTACCATATTGTAATCGCGCGCCTTTTCTGCTACTGATTCGATACGTTTCGCTGGCTCTGCAGGCAGCTCTCCAAACAATCTCTGCCATTCACCCCGATGAGGAGTAATCACCAATTCACCTGCATGTCCCACCAATTCACGTACCGTGTCTTTAAATGCATTTATGCCATCTGCATCCAGAACCATGGGGATACTCAGGGTTTTCACGATCTCTCGTGCCAAAAGAGATGTTTGCGTCTCATGAGAGATCCCCGGCCCGATACAAAGAGCATCTTTACATCGAGCAAGCTCCTTGATCTGATCACAGGCTCCAAAGGAGAGCGTTCCGGATTCGGTCTCCTCAAGCGGGTGCAGTACCGTTTCCGTTGTCTTAATAGACAAAATTGGAATGATCGATTCCGGAGCTGCAAGATGAGTCATCCCGCACCCGGTTCTTAGTGCCGCCTGTGAAACCAAGGTTGCCGAACCTGTCATGCCCCGGGACCCACATATTAGAAATGCAAGACCATGCTCGATCTTAGAGCCATCCGGGTACCGCGGAGGAACAAACCTCTCCAGATCACTTATTTCCGGTAAAAAAACTCCTGGCTTTTCTTCAGCTATGATATCATCCGGATATCCCAGATCCTGAATAATCAATCTTCCGGTTAGAGCTTTACCTGGATAGAAAAACAATCCCAGTTTCGGAAAACCCATTGTTACGGTTACATGTGCCCTGATACAGGGGCTTCCCGGAATTCCCGTATCGTTATTTAAACCAGATGGTGTATCAACAGCAAGGACGGGAACACCAGAATTATTGACCATCTCTATTACTGCAGCACAAAAACCACGAGGATCACCGCGCAATCCAGTTCCAAGCATCGCATCGATGATTAGCTTGAACCGGGATAGATTCTGCAGGTCATCAACATCATTAAGAACCAGCACGTTGCCTTTCTGGGCACAATATTCGTCAAAAGCAAGTTTGGATTCACCACGCAGCTCATCGATATCGACCAATGAAAAGCACATTATCTTATATCCGGCATCCAGTAACATCCTGCCGGCAACATATCCATCACCACCGTTATTTCCTTTACCACAGATTATGGCTATCTCACCAGTACTAGTATCAGGGATCTGTTCCTTTGCAGCACGGAAAAGGCCCATGCCCGCTTTGAGCATATAAGAATACCCTATGGTAAAATTTCCGCCTATTGCCCTCTCATCCACATTGCGCATCTGAGCTACAGAAAGAACTGGAATCATGATTGCACCCTTACTTTTTTAATACAGTACAAGGTAAAATTGACTTATTTTGTTTTATGCAATATTCAGACCAGACAGTTACTTCCACCTCAGGAGAAAACCATGGCCCGGCTCTTTGTTGCTATTGATATTCCCGAACGCATCATCGATGACATAATCGCTACATACATGGCGATTCCCGGAGCCAAATGGATTGATGAGGAGCATCTACACATTACACTCCGATTTATCGGTGAGGTCGGGACCGAATCAAAAGAACGGATATCTTCCACTTTGAACACAGTTGCAGTTCCCCCCTTTTCCTTAATGCTCAAGGGTGTTGGGTATTTTCCACCACGAAGGGACCCCAGAATCCTGTGGGTCGGTATCAGTGGAAACCATGAACTCATGAGACTCCAGAGTAAAATTGAAACCGCACTTATCGCATCAGGAATCGGACCTGACATACGTAAGTTTCACCCTCATGTTACCATTGCAAGACTTAACAATGCACCACCTGAAAAAGTGGCACATTACCTCACAGCCTATAGCCTTTTTGCAACAGAACCCTTCGAAGTATCTGAATTTCATTTATACCTGAGCACATTGACAAAAACTGGAGCGTATTACGAAAAGATTAAATCATTCAGATTACAGTAGCGACAATCTCTTGTAAGTTGCCGCTTTTTTTCAGTAATCATTTCAAAGCCGCCCGCGATTTTACGAAATCAAATGCAGAAAAAGCGGATTCTGTTACTATCAACTCTTTTGGAAATCTGACACTCTCCAACAGTGGTCGCACTGATTCGTCAAGACCCAGTTCGTGCAGTGCGTGTGTATCACTGCAAACAGCAACAAAACAGCGTTCTTCCTTGCATGCCCGAAGAAACAGAAGCGTCTCATCGATTCCTGTTCTGGAGTAAAGGATTCTAGAATTATTCAACTCCAGTGCGACTCCCCTCCGCGCTGCTTCTCGGGCCAAAATGCAGTAATCGACAGGATAATGGGAATCGTTAGGATGAGTGATGATGTCGATACAGGCGTTTTTCTCCATCGCAGAGATGAGCATTTCCGTATATTCGGTCCTGGACAATCCTTCAGGTGTGTTAGGGTGGATACCTAAAAGGACAATATCAAGAAATGGTAAAAACGATTCAGGTAAATCAATCGTGCCGTCTTTATCAAGAATATTGCACTCGATTCCCTTAAGTAAAACCACCTCCCGAAATGGAGATTTGAATCGTTCGAAAAAAACGCTGTTGAGTTTACCTCCCAGTGTCGGACCATGATCGGTCAGTGCCAATCCCTTCAGACCAAGTGCTCTTGCTTTTTCCAGCAACTCCAGAATGGTGTGAAGTCCGCATTGACTGAATAGTGAATGGACATGAAAATCGACCTGGAGCACAAAACCCCACAATGCAATTGTATGTAAGTTAAAAAAGCAAGGCTGAATCAGCCTTGCCTCATGAAAATGCGAAAAAACGGGCTACCGTTTTTTCGTACTCTTTTTCGTACTCTTTTTTGGAGCAGCTTTGGGAGCCTTTTTGGGAGCAGCTTTTTTGGATGCTTTTTTAGGTGCTGTTTTCGCTGCAGCCTTTTTCGGAACAACCTTAGCTGCTGCTTTACGAGGAGCTACTTTGGAAACGGCTTTAGCTTTCACCGGTTTTTTTGCTGTTTTCTTTACTGCATTTTTCTGAGCGACTCTCTCCTCAGCAACAGCCTGTGCAGCTGCCAGCCTCGCGATCGGAACCCTGAATGGCGAACAGGATACATAATTCATTGCTATCCTGTGACAGAACTTTACAGAATCAGCATCTCCACCATGTTCCCCGCAAATACCCACTTTCAACCCCGGGCGAGTGCTACGACCCCGTTCGATACCAATTTTGATCAATTCGCCGATACCCTCCAGATCTATTGTCTGGAACGGATCTGCAGGAAGGACTTTGGCGGTAAGGTAATCGGGTAGAAAACTGCCGATATCATCACGTGAGAAACCAAATCCCATTTGCGTAAGGTCGTTGGTTCCGAAAGAGAAGAACTCAGCGACCTCTGCCATCTTATTGGCAGTCAGGGTAGCACGAGGGATCTCAATCATGGTTCCATACAGGAATGGAATTTTGCGCAGACCGAGACGCTGACACACTTCTTTGTAAACTTTATCTACGATTCTTCTCTGATGGCCCAGTTCGTTAACCGCGCAGGTAACAGGGATCATGATCTCCGGGAATGCCTTCTTTCCCTCCTTTATCAGTTCACCAGCCGCTTCAAGAATTGCCCGTATTTGCATCTCGGAAATCTCTGGGTAGGTCACCCCAAGTCGAACCCCCCGATGACCAAGCATGGGGTTGTTTTCTTTGAGACTGTCCCCCCTCTTTTTGACATCTGCTATATCGATGTGCAGCTCTTCAGCCATGGCTTCAATCTTGTCTTCGCTGTGGGGAACAAATTCATGGAGCGGAGGATCGAGGAGACGAACCGTGATGGGAAGTCCGTTGAGTACTTCCATAGTTGCTTTCATGTCTTTTTTCACGAATAAAGAAAGCTCATTGAGTACTGCTTTTCGCTCATCTGCAGTTCTGCTCATGATCATCTTACGGAGCAGAAATAGCGGTTTTTCGCTCCCTTCCCCATAGAACATATGCTCAGTACGGAACAAGCCGATCCCTTCAGCCCCAAACTGTAAAGCCTTCTGGGTATCTTTGGGAGTATCGGCATTTGTCCTGATCTTAAGAACTCGCAATCGATCGCAGAGCTTCATCAGGTCTTTGTAGGACTCGTTGTGCTCAAGATCGACATCCACCAGCGAAAGTTCTCCCTGGTACACAAGACCTCTGGTGCCGTTTAAGGTAATCCAGTCGCCCTCGTTAATAACCACACCAGATTTTGTTGTAAGCGAATTTGGTCCGACCTCAATATCAGAGCACCCGACCACACAGCACTTTCCCCATCCACGAGCCACCAGTGCGGCATGAGAGGTCATTCCGCCCTTGGAGGTGAGAATCGCCTGAGATTTATGCATTCCATCGACATCCTCCGGAGATGTTTCTTCACGAACCAGAATGACCTGTTCCCCCCGGGATGCCCACTCCACAGCTGCTTCCGAGGTAAAAACAGCACGTCCTTTGGCACCACCGGGTCCGGCTGGCAAACCCTTGGCGATAGGCGACTGGACCAGTTCATCATTGGGATCGATCATGGGCAACAGCAATTCTACAAGCTGATTGGGGCCAACCCGCATCAATGCCGTTTCCACATCTATCAATCTCTCCCTGAACATCTCAGTTGCCATTCGTACTGCAGCTACACCGTTGCGCTTACCAACCCGGCACTGAAGCATATAGAGGACATCGTTTTCAATAGTAAATTCGATATCCTGCATGTCTTTATAGTGTTTTTCAAGCCGTTTCTGGATATCGAACAACTGCTTGTAAATTTTGGGCATTCGTTCCTGAAGTGTCGGGAGGTGTTTACTCTGTTCATTTCTGGAGTAGTCATTGATTGGTGCAGGTGTACGTGTCCCGGCCACGACATCTTCACCCTGTGCATTTGTGAGATATTCGCCATAGAATTGATTTTCACCATTTCCCGGGTTTCGCGTAAAAGCAACACCTGTTGCTGAATCTTCACCCATGTTTCCAAATACCATACTCTGAACATTTACAGCAGTTCCCCACTCATCGGGAATTTTCTCTATTCTGCGATATTCAACAGCCCGTTTTCCATTCCAGCTCATGAAAACAGCGCCAATACCTCCCCAAAGCTGATCCCGGGGATCTTCCGGGAAGGGTCTTCCCAACACTTCTTTTACGATGCGCTTGAAATCTGAAACAATCTCCCTGAGATCATCAGCAGTAAGGTCAGTGTCGTTTTCATATCCCTTCTGCTTTTTGATGGAATCCATGTGTTCATCTAAGGTCTTCCTGATTCCCCTTCCACCATGGGGTTCCAGACCCTCAGCTTTTTCCATGACCACATCGGCATACATCATAATGAGACGACGATAAGCATCGTAGGCAAAGCGCGGGTTGTTTGTTTTCGCAATCAACCCCTCGATGGTTGTGTCGTTAAGACCAATGTTGAGCACCGTGTCCATCATTCCCGGCATGGAGCGTCTGGCACCGGAACGAACTGAAACCAGCAGTGGGTTTCTGGCATCTCCGAATTTTTTCCCCATCAGTCGTTCGACTTTTGTCAGGGCCGTATCGACCTGTGCTTTAAGCTCTTTGGGGTAGGTTCGTTTATTATCGTAGTAATAGGTGCAAACTTCAGTTGTAATTGTAAAACCAGGAGGAACAGGCAATTTCAAGTCGGGATGACCAGCCATTTCGGCAAGGTTTGCACCTTTTCCGCCCAGCAAATTTTTCATTGACTCATTACCATCTGCTTTGCCGCCACCGAAAAAATAGACGTACTTAGGCATAACTATTCATCCTCCGCAGCTTGTGTTAGATTTGATAGGATAAGACAATCTGTTTATGAAAATCAATACAATATAAATAACCTTGATATTGGTTTCAAGCGAAAGGTAATTTTCAGAATTCTTCCATTGAAATCGATAGTGCAGGGATTTTAAATTGAATATATGAAACGACACACTATCGGCTTACTGCTCCATCCGTTTAAAAATCGCTTACTACCCAGAACTCAGCTGAAAAATTCGGTTGATTGCTTTATTCAGAACCTTTTATCCTTGTCATCTGATTTTCCGCACCTTAAGTTTAACCTGGTTTTACCGGCCTACATTCTGGAGATTGTCAACACCATCCTCCTCTCCCGATTACGCGACCTACAGAAACGAGGCTCCCTGGAATGGCTTCTTACCGGCTACACGGAACCATTTTTGAGCCTTTCCCCGTTCTCGTTATCTCGTGACAACATACTGACAGGCCTCCGGGTTTTTTCAGAACTCACAGGAGACCCCCCCACCGGCTATCTTCCTCCCTTCTCCAACTGGGAGCCTGCTATTATAAGCATGTTGCGTACCGCCGGATTACACTATGCTGTCATTTCGCGCGACCTTCTTCCAACCCAGGATCGTACCGCATGCGGATACTGGATTGTAGAGCAAGCCGGAGACTCCCTGGCGCTTATAACCGCCAATACTATGTACCACTCCAGTGCTCCAGCAGATCTCAAAGGGTGGCTCGAACAGACACTCTCTCAGGATAAATACGAGCTGCCCGAAAAATTCATTCCCATTCAATACATGATACCTCTGGTGCAAAACAAAGAAACAGACCCCTTTCGGTGGCTGCGTTTTGCTGCTGCAGAAATAGATAAGTATCTTCTCAATTACCAGACCGTCTGTTTCAGTGAGGTGGTACGTTCCGCTCAACCCCTGGGTCTTCAGTTCCTCCCCTCCAGTCTACAGCTTGGAAATGAGCCCCTCGACCGGCATTTCCTCAATAATATCTTTTCATATGACCAGATCGGAATTTTACAAAGAAAGCTCATGGATGTTACAGAGCAACTCTTTTCCTTCAAAGAACAAAAACAGGGTCTTACCCTGAAACGAGACCTCTATTTTGTTCAGGACATAAACCGCCTGCTTCCGACAAAAGACTCGGGTTTTGTTTCTGCCTCCGACAGACTGTGGTCTTATGAGAAGCTGATTCGTATAGAACGGTTATTGCACCTCAAAAATGACATTCAAGGTGGTCAAATACGAATCACCGATTTTCTTAAAAACGGAATCAAATCGATAATACTATCAAACAAGTGCCTCAAACTCTACATCGACAACATACATGGAGGCACCATCTTCGAATGTGACTACCGTAACCGCCATTTAAATCTCTGTGCTGCTTATAACCATAAACAGCACCATCCTCCCAACATTCTTGTCCCGGGACAATCAAAAACATGGTTTCAGGATCGTCTTCTGCCAGAGGAGTGCAAAGGATGGGATTATGCACAGGGGAAAGCCATAGATCTTGGCAATTTTCTTTCCGGTCAGTTCGACTACAAGGTTCGCAAAACTGCCGACGGAGTCAAAGCCATGCTTGTCCGCAGGGGCTCTTTGCAAAAGGGTGACCGGGTCTACCCTATAAGTATGGAAAAGGTTTTTGGATTGGAAAAGGACAATGCGACGTTGTCATTCGTATACCAATTGTCAAACCCCTCACTTATTTCCTATACATTCAAGTTTTCAACCCAGCTTACTTTTAGTCTGCGTGGACTGGGCAGCGGTAATGTGCGCCTTGTTTATGGACCAAATTCAATTGAAAAACTCGGCTGGGAATATTCCCAGATCGAGTCAGTTACAAAATGGACCATTGAAGATCGGGAAGACGGGATTAAGTTGTCTTTTCAGACACAGAAACCTTTCGATATCTGGATACCACAGGTGTCCTCTCCCGACAAAACTATCGATCCCTCACAGGGCATCTCTCTTGTGCTCTCCACCACGGTGAACCTTGAACCCAGTGCTTTCTGGAAAATGATCGGTAAACTCTCCTGCAAAAGATCCAGAGCACAAGGAGAAACACCTGATGCACTTTGAAGCTTTGGATATCACTATCGAGGGACGTGATGATGCGGTCTGGCTGACCCTTGCCGGCCCGTTTAAAAAAGAGCAAATCCCGCACATGCGGGAAAAATTCTCGATTCTTCTGGAGGATGGGAACAGGGTCTTTATCATCGATCTGGATCAGGTCACCTCTATAGACGAAACGGTCGTGCAGATGTTCCTTCAAGTCCTCAGTATCATAAAAGGAAAGGGAGGAGAACTAAAACTAATCTTCAAGAATGAATCCATTTACAAAGTCTTTACTCCTTTTCTTAACCTTATTCCCATTTACCCGGACCGGGCAGCATTAACCTCCGGTGGTTTCCTCTCCTCACTGCGAAGAAGGGGGGAAGCACTTTCGCGAAAAACCGGAATCCGCATCTCCCGCCCGGTCGCACTTTTTGTGCTGATAGTGCTCTGCGGCTGGTTTCTCACACTCGGATTTATCATCCGTCACCAGAACCGCTCTATCAAAGAACAACAATCTGAGCTCATCGAACTGACACAATGGAAACAGCGATCCCTCCTTGAAATCAACACTCTGAAAGATCGTATTCGTCCTCTGGAACAGCTGGGCATATTGCGCGATACAACCCTGGAGCGCTGAATGCCAAAACGAATTGTAAAAATCAGAATCGGAATCCTCCTGCATGGAAATAAAATCTGGCTTTCCGAACTTGTCAGCATTATCTCTGTAGCAGCTTTTCTTGGAACACTCCTCCTTTTTAGCATCTCCATTTTACGCAATGAATTTATCCTCTATAGATCCTCCAAACTAATCACTGCGCTCAGAGTAGAGATGGTCTCGCTCGAACACGAACTGGAACAGTTAAAAGAGAAGAACCGTATCGCAGAACTACTCTGCTCCTTTGCCGGATCTCGTGTTCCAACCAAAACCATCTACCAGCTCTCTGAACTGGTGTATTTAAGCAGTAGACAATTCGGCTATGATCCATCGCTTTTACTGGCAGTGATTCATGTGGAAAGTGTTTTTGACCCTGATGCTCAGGGACGATACCGCAGTGGAGATCTCAGTGGTGCATTAGGTCTGATGCAACTGAAACTCTCCACTGCTCAGGAAGTCGCAAATCGACTCAACATGGGAACCTTAACAAAGGAAGATCTTTTTAAACCAGAAATCAACCTGGTGCTCGGTGTCGCCTACCTGACACGACTCATCAGCAGGTTTAAAAGCTTCAAATTAGGCCTCCTTGCCTACAATCTTGGCCCCGAAACGGTCAGGTCAACCCTTTCGAAAAAAGAACCACTTCCGATAAGTTATTACCAGAAAGTACTTCGATCCTATTATAAAATTCAACAGATCGCAAACAGATCCGCTGCATTGCACTATGCTACTCAGGAGTGTAAATAAGCCATGAGAGATTACCAGCATTTCCTTTTTTTTTCGAACAATATCGGTCCAAATAACATCGAACTGGACCCGTCAGAAACACACCATATTACCAAAGTTCTGCGACTGAAGCAGGGAGACTTGTTTAACGTATCTTCTGGAAATGGGACCATCTACACCTGTCGATTCATTGATATTTTCGAACGAAAACTGACAGGCCGCATCGTTGAAATGCAACGGATACAACGGCATTCACCACACATCAATCTTTACATAGGAATTACCGAACGAGATGCCCTTGAACTGTTGCTGGTTAATTGCACAGCTCTGGGAATAACACGTGTAACACCGATTATAACAGAGAACTGCCGGGAAACATGGCATGACACATCCTGGAAAAAACATGGAGACCGGTTCAGGAATAAGATGATATCTGCCATGAAACAATCTCTTTACCCATTTCTCCCTGTCCTCGACCAACCCATGCCTTTTGCAACGTCTTTCCATATCACTTCCGGTACGGGCATAGTTGCTGATTTCTCCGGAAAAGGGTTGTATTCACAGGAAGGCCTGCTCAGGGATGATACATTCAACTGCTTTATCGGGCCACCAGGTGGATTCACTGAAAAAGAGATGTCAACCCTGGAATCAAGCGGATTTGCAAAAGTCAGAATCGCCCCGACACGTTTACGAACAGAACTGGCCGCAGTTGTACTGTGTGCTCAACTTACCGGATCAGCACTCAGCTGATCTTCCTATCGTTTGATTAGCAGCAACAATTGAATGAGATGGGTGTGGTAGTTTTCCTTATAAGAGAGTGCCTGATATGGGAAAAGGTCCCGGGATGTTTTTGACCGAATCGGGTTCCAGTAATGAAACGAATAATTGAGAGAGATTCCAAAATGATCCCTGATAATAACCTCAAAACCGACTCCAACACCAGCACTAAAGCTCAACCCCGAACCCTCTTCCAGATATGAATCGATTACACGAATGTCCTCACGTCCGTCAATATACTCATTTTCAGTAAATTTGACAAAATGAATCCCCCCTCCGGCCCCCAGGTACAAAGCAGCATCCTGAGTGAAACGAATCGGAATCTGCAATTCAGGAATAAAACCGGTATGCAGCAATGTGGTGCTCAGTAAAAGCCTCTCCCGTGATCCATCCTCAAGCGGTATATCTTCAAGAGTATCTTCGACAACAGATCCATACTCAATATGCAAAGGAAGATGCAGGCGGGTATGCAAAAGAAACGGTAACCGCTTCCCAAGGGTTAGTCCATATATTCGTGCATCGTTTCTACTCTGTGTATAGAACTCGGAATTGGACAAGGAAACGATCCTGTTTCTGACATTATACGACATGGTTGCCCCGGTAAAGAACATCTTATCAGCGACATTTCTTTTTCGACGAACCACTTTCTGCCTCGATCGAATATATTGGGACTTATCCCACCCAGGCACAGTCTGATCCAACCAGGTGCGGATCGCTTCGGACTCAGGAGATATGTAGTTGAAGTCCAGGTATACTTCGCGTCCATTTCCGTTTTCCCGGGGTAAAAAGCTGTTCATGTGTACAATTGAGTCGGGTAGTGTTTGCAATCTGTTATTATTGAGTATCAGATATTTCAGAGTTCTGATTTGACAGATCGAACCAGGCAGTGATTCTATCTGATTATTTGATAAGTCCAGTAACTCGAGTTTTTTCAGGTTGCCAATGGATGCAGGTATCTTTTTTATGTTCCCATTTGTAATTGTTAAATATTGCAGCTCCGAAAGATCACCTATCGCTTCAGGAAGCGTATCGGATTTACAGGAGAATATCAGCGAAGTAATCCTCTGTCCTGGAACCATCTTTGAAAAATCAGCTTCTTTGTAAATACCCAATTGCTTGAAAATCCCCACGACCGTGGCAGAATCACATCGATTCGTGCGGCATGGTTTTGCACCAGCACTCCATGATACACTTATGATAAGACCAATAACAAAGGTAAAAATTGTAAGATCTTTCACGAAATACACCTACCCGCAATAAATAAGGCGAATCACCTTATTACCGTTTAAGAAGAATGTAATTTTTGAAACCACCAAGTTGTCTGCCCCCAAACAGTTTCTGTTCCAGAAAAGTAAGGATGCGATACTTCAAGCGCTCATGTTTTTGTTTCTGTTCTGACTTCCCGTGATACTGAAGCTGATCTTTCCAATCCATCCGGGATATCCGCTCTTTCATCACCTCCGGATAACTGTCCTGATACCGATGCAGTTTCTCGAGAGAACCATAATTGAAGGCAGAACGCTCAGCAGTGTATACCTCCTCAGCCCTCCTCTTCCCCCAATGAGTGGTGTAAAACTCCCTTTTTTTGGAATACATCAGTGACGGTGGACGAACCCATCCGTAGTGGAATATTTCGGCATCCACTTCTGCCACGTTAATCTTCTTTCCATTGAGCCTGAACGACTGGGCGGTCTCCCATGATTCGATCCCCTGACCATTTCGTATGATCCGTATCTCCCGGGGATACCAGGCGTGACTGATATGAAAGTGATCGTAGTCCCCCCAAAAGTGCTTGTAATTAAAGAGCAATCCCTGAATCTCTTTATCATGCAGAAGCATTTCACACCTGGAACGAATGGTGGGGAGATATTTTTCGTGTACTACTTCATCTGCCTGAAGATAAAAGCACCAGTCGCCAGTACACTCTTTGAGTGCAATATTGGTTTGCTGGCTGTGAATAAACCCCTTCAGTTTTTCACGATCAGTCCACTCAGTGTCGATGATTTTTATTTTAGGATCTCCAATGGCCGCAACCTCTTCCCGTGTCCTGTCATCGACATCTCCCCTGCCAATAGCAATAATGAACTCATCACAAATCGGGAGAATCGATCGAATCGATTCTGCTACCGGATAGTATAGTTTATAGGCATTTCGAGAAAACGAAAACCCGCTTATTTTCATGCATGTCTCCCTTCTAATGAGTGTACCACTTCCTTAATTGCAAAAAGGGCTGTTTCAGGAGTGATCTCATTTACATCACCAGAAACCAGTTCTTTTGTCTTTGCAGATAGCCCTTTCCACCTCTCCACGTTTCCGTTTTCCTGTACGTATAATACAACGAGTGGAATGTTGAATGATGATGCGATGTGCACCAAAGATGTGTCCGGAGTAAAGAAGAGAGACAGTTTTCCGATCATTGCAGCTATTGTAAAAAGGTCTGTTTGTGGAGCGACTCTCACCCGATACTTTTTCCCGAACTCCTCAGCCCACAATGCCTGTTCACCAATGGAGAAAAGTATTATTTCAGAGCCCGCATACTCTTCAACCAACAACGAAAGGAATCGATCAAAGTTTCTCCTGCTCCACTGGCGATAGGCCATCCCGGCAGAACAGTTTACGCCAATCAAAAAACGACCGGTATCCCCTAAAAACTCTTCTGCCCGATTTTTACATTCAGCTGAAATATATACTCCGGGACGAAATTCTGAACAAAACCTATGCCTGAGGACTACGTGCAGGTACTGTTTATAGAGCTCAACAATGTGCACTCCGTCACGGGGATCGTTGAGGTCAAAAAACCTCGAGAATTTTTCCTTCTGCAAGCCAGCGGTAAACGTCTTTTGCGACCGGCTGAAAATTGAAATCAAGGTTGATGTCCTGGAGATTCCAGGCGTCAGGTCCACAACCCAATCAAAATGCGATTTCCGTATCCACCGGATCAGTTTCACCACCTCAAAGAGAGAGTGAAATTGAACGGTTCTGATATGATCGATAAAGGGGTTATTCCTTATGATAATCTCATTGTAAGGACTGCATGCCACCGCGATTTTTATTTCCGGCAGTTCACTACGAAGAGCTTTGAAAATCGATGTGGCCACAATCATATCTCCAAGCTTCCCCGGGCGCAGGAAAAGAACACTTCTGCACAGGTCTGGATATACGGGTCCCTTTCGTCGGTATTTCGGGATCGCAGAGTAAAAAAGCAGTGGAAGCGATTTACGAATTACCCGTTTGAGTATCAGTGATTTTGTTTTTGTAGTCAAAAACCAGACCCTTTTGCACCGTTACGATGAATGTATTACAAATTGGAAACTGCGGTGTAGAACCACATCACTATACCCATGCTGTTTCCAGAGCATTAATCATTCGATCCACATACTTTTCCCACGTGAAATACTCCAGCACTCGTTTCCGAGCCTGCATTCCAAGTTCATATCTCACGTTTTCATTCTGCAGAAGATAAAACAGATGTCCTGAGAGCGTCTCCAGATCATCCGGTTCGATGAGGTACCCACTGACCCCATCCTCAACAGCATCACGAATTCCTCCGGAATAGGATCCGATAACCGGCCTTGCACAACAGTTTGCCTCCAGAAACGTGATTCCAAATCCCTCGATATCCTTATTTGAATTCATGGCTCTGCTGACCATTACATACACATCACAGGCACAGAACAGTGCATTCTTATCCTTCTCATCGACAAACCCTGTAAAGCATACCTGATCTGAAACGCCGAGTTCACCGGCAAGATTCCTTAACCGTTGCAGCTCACTCTCTTCACCAGAGCCGGCAATTACATAGAGCAGATTATTAAACTCTGGTAACAACCCAGGCAGTGCCCTGATGAGAGTATCCTGCCCCTTTCGAGGCACAACCCGTGCTGCGGTCAATAGTACCTTCCGCCCCTCCCATCCAAACTTTTTCTTGCACTCATCAGCTTGAAGCTGGGTAAAGCGCGAAGGATTTACTCCGAGTCGGTTCAGTATACCGTTCTCAATCCCTATCTGCTTCATGCGCTCACAAACATAGGTACTGTTGGCAAAAACGGCGTCAGCATTTTTGAACGTCTTTACCATCAGCTTCTCTTTATGACTTCCGATCTGACGTACTACCTCATTGCCATGAGCAAAGAGTACCACTCTCCACCCAAAAAACCTGCATACTATTACTGCTAATCTCCCGGTTTTCCAGGTCTGTGAGTACAGTATCACTCTAGTACCATACTTCAGGCGCATTTTCACGAAACTGATGAGAAGGTATAGATCCTTAAACCGCTTCCAACCCTTTCGTGGCAGCGGCCATAAATCCATACCACAATTCTCATACAACGGACTCCGGAGAAGGTCTTTAAAACCGCACAATCCTGCCTTGTATCCGCGACGATGAAGCTCTGAAGCAGTTTCAAGTGCAGCTTGTGCAATACCTCCATCGCTGGGAGGAAGAAACTCATACAGAGTGATATGTATTGAAGATTCGAAATCGGGCACCTGTTCACAACTCCTATAAACCTTTAAAATACGTTCAGCAGACCTGGCAGCGTGACACCAAATTGCAACCATGGGTAGCATCTTTGATCTTAAAAAAGCTCTGGCACGCTGTAACAACTTCATCTGCCCCAAAGAGGAATGATAAGGGGCTGGAAGATAATCTCTGGTAAAATACATTTCCGGATAGAGATGTACCCTTGCTGCTGATTCACTGGTTCAGATATTGCAGCGCAAAAAAACAGTATGCTGTATCCATTCATAATCTAACCGAGAAAAAGATGTTGGCTGAAACTATTCATTTTTCGATAGTCATACCATTTTATAACAATATCAAGCATCTCGAGCAGTGCTTCCCATCAGTTTACGATCTATATAAAAGGCATACATGTGTCAAAGAACTTGTTGCGATAGATGATTGCTCCAGTGATGAAACCGCATGGTGGATGAGTCAGTATTATCCGGATGTCCGACTCCTGCAAAACTTTAAAAATTGCGGATTTGGTCAGTCTACTCTTAAAGGTATCCAATCAGCGCAATCCGAGTGGGTTATTCTCCTCAATAGTGATATAAAAATCATATCTGATATAATTCCACCGCTGAAAGAGAGCATTTCACGCCACAAAGACCTTTTTGCTATCAGCTTTTACTCTTTCAACGAGGAGGGCAGGAAACTGGAGGGAAGAAAGCAAATTGTCAGGAAAACCGGCCTGTTCAAAGTCAGGAATAACTTCTCGAATGAATACCAAAACGACCACCTCTATACCACTTTCTACGCATGCGGCGGCCATTGCCTGCTTTCCCGTGAAAAATTTCTCAAACTCAATGGTTTCTCCCCGATCTTTGAACCGTTCTACTGGGAAGATGTCGACCTGTGCTACAGAGCGATGAAACGGGGATGGTCTGTTTTTTTTGACCCGCGGTGCAAAGTTGTGCACTATCACCAGGGTTCAATTAGTACTTCTCACCCCAAACAGAAAATCCGTCTTATTCAAACTCGCAACAAAATCCTTTTCTTCTGGAAAAACGGGACATCCCTTTCACTCTGGTTGTACCATATTTCCGGTATGCTGTTTCGCTTGTTAACTTCCTGGGTTGCAGGCGATTTCCTCTTCTATGCAGCGCTCTCTTCAGCACTAAAGAGACTCATTTATATAACAAAAGACAAGGAGAAGACTTTTTGGATGCAGAAGAGACTTCCTCTGTTTAAGGTTGGTAGCAATTTTTAAACGACATTTCTGAGGAATGAGAGTACGAGTCGTTTGGCAGTCTTGCTATTCAGCAGGCTGACATCAAGCCATAAGGCCCAAACCATATACCTCCAGAATACGTCAGGCTTCTTGTAAGAAGCATTTGCATAATCGAAAAACACCTTTGCATACGCTCTTTCCCTGACCCGGTGTGGAACCGGAACAGAGGCATCTTTTATCGCACCATACAGGATTCGTTCAAACAATTTCCTGTTCAAGCCCGATTGCTTCGACTTATTGCAAGGATGAATCCGTATGTACACCAGTGGTTCATCAAGAAAGTAAAAAGTGGATCCATTTGCAGATATTCTCAACCACATATCCCAGTCTTCACGGCTGGTTAGCCCTTCTCTGAATCCTCCGGCCTGATCAAAAGCTTTTTTGCGTACTAACGGGCTTATCATATCAATAAAATTACCCTGAAGAAGTGCGTGGAAAGTGTTTGTACTCTTTCGTGCCCTTCTTAGAAAACATGCCTTCCTGTGTGAATACGCGAATTTACGCCCGCTCAGATCGATGTGCATATAATCTGAATACACTACATCCACTTCAGGGTGTTTAAAAAAAACATCTATCTGCCGTTCAACTTTCCTCTCATCAAACAGATCATCATCATTAAGAATGGTAATGAATTCTCCATGTGCATGCTTTAAACCTGTATTGATTGCAGATGATTGTTTTTTGGTATACGCATGACGAATCAGACTTACCGGCATTTTATGCGACCTCACATGCCCCAAAATAAGTGCTTCAGGATTTTGGGGTGAACAGTCATCCACAATTATAACCTCTATCGAACGGTACGATTGATTCAGCACCGATTCCAGTGAAGCAACAAGAAGATCGCTTCTATTGAATGTTGGAATGATGACACTTACCAGTGGCAGATTCATTGGTAGCTTATTAAAACCGAATTTTTCGTTTTCCAAAAAGACGATGAATACAATTAGCATGAAATGGATCGACAGTGCCAAATACTGCATACCAGTATTCAATCGTATAGATACGTGAAATGTCGATATGTTTAAAATAACGGCGTTTGATCTGTTTGTGCTTTGTGAAGTATCGAACATGACCGGGATCCCAAAATCTGGGCAACGTAATGACTATCGGCGTGCCCGGTCTAATATTGGTAAGTATTGCTCTATCCTGCTCAACATGCTCCAGAACTTCGGTCGCTATGACCACATTGTAATCGTAAGAAAACTGAACTGGTTCCAATGCGTTCCCCACCGCAAACGATTGATTAACCCGTTTTTTAGCAAGGGAAATTGCTTCTTCACAAAAATCGAACCCGTGATAATTCCTGAAGCCCTCATCGAAGAGATAGTGTGCCAGCTGCCCGCTTCCACATCCGATCTCCAGAATGTGTGGTGATGGGAGTGTTCTCAAATAACCAAGAAGAAGTGCCCAAATCGGATAATATATGGAATCTTTATAATGAGCTTGATATTTCTTCTCATTTTTGTAAAGGTTTTCATAGTAGGATTGCGGCTGCTCATGAACCATATCGTATAACTCTTATCCCCGATGTTTTTATCACCAAAGGTAAGAGCAATTTTTTGACCAGTTTTTTCGGAAAACCGACGATTTCTTACAGGCAAATCATACCTGCAATCTTCTGAAGTGATTTTTCAAGAAAATCGATCGATTTTGAGAGGGTGAAACGTTTTTCTATAACCTCACGAGCACCAGTTTCAATAGAGTTTCTGAATTTAGAGTCAGTCAAAACCGCACAGGACCTCTCCGCCAGCTCTTCAACATCCCCCATCTTAATTATCACCCCACTCTCCCCATCGCTGATCGCCTCATCTACACCAGCTACATCGAATGCCAGAACTGCTTTTTTGTGCGCCATCGCTTCCAGCATCGCATTGGACATCCCCTCCGAACGGGAGGTCAGCCAATAGAGATCAGCAGCTTGAAGAAATCCGGAGATGTCATCTCTGTGTCCGGTAAAAATCACATGATCCTTAATTCCTGCTGATACTGCTTGAGTCTTATACTCCTCAAGAGAACTACCATCCCCGATAAGTGCCAGTTTTGCCGAAGGTAGTTTTCGGTGCAGCTTTGAGAAAGCTTCAAGTGCAAAATCAAAACCCTTCTGCGGTGCAAGACGGCCGATTCCGACAATCAGCTGCTCCTCTTCAGCTATCCCCAGTTCACTGCGGTACTTCAGCCGTATTCCATCGGACAACTGCGGCAAATCGATGCCATTATACACCAGGTGGCATTTTGCTGTATCAAACCCGGGTGTCCCGGAAAGAGTAGTCAGTATTTTCCTCGAGTTCACAATAACACCATGAAATAACCTGCAGAAAGCGATCCTGTTGCGCATATTCTCAACAGGACGATCTATCCCCAGCCTGGCAGCAACTTTCACTTTCGGTAGGCACCTTGCTGCGAGCCCCCCCAGGAAATATTCTCGTTGTTTTGTCGGGATTACAATCTGAATATTATTTCTCACAACAAACCACCATATTTTGACAACTGTAAGCAGATCCAGTGCATTTAAAAAGGGCATATGCACATATCGCAAACCCGACGATGCATCTCTGGTGCTGAAAAGAGAGGATCGACACCCCAGAAATACCCTATGCCCCCGTTCTGCAAGTCCGGATGCCGCCATCAGGGTCCACTTCTCATTCCCTCCCCAATCTTTGGCACTGTTGAGAAATAAAATGTTCATTTCCGCGATCTGCCCTTCCCCGACCCTTTTTCTATTTGCTCCTGAAAAAGCTTCTCAACAGCATCAACCATTACCTCAATGGAAAAACGTTTCACAGCAGTAGCCCGGGCTGCATCCCCGATCTTTTTCCGCACAGCCTCATTCTCAATCAGAAATCCAATTTTCTCGGCCAGTGCACTGGCACTTTTAGTTGGAACGACAAAACCATCGACCCCATCGGTGATTATTTCTGCAGTTCCCCCTGCTTCTGCCGCAACGACAGCTGTTCCTGCACTCATTGCCTCAAGGACCACATTGGGTAACCCTTCATCAATAGAGCTCAGAACAAAAATATCTGCACCATACATCAATTCACGCAGATCACTCCTGTGCCCCAGGAAATGAACATACTCCCCTATCTGGAGCTTTCTGGCCAGTTCTGCATAGGGTTCCTGATCTCCCGCTCCCGCTATTACCAGATGAACCCGCCCGCCCCCCTTATGTACCATGGATACAGCCTCTATCAGATACTCAAATCCCTTTTGGGAAAAAAGACTTCCTGCACCCAATATACAAAGTTCGTCCTTATGACCGATCTCCTGAGATAGTTTCACCTTTGAAAAGGTTTTGCATGGGGGGACCTCAACCCCGTTATGCACCACATGAATACGGTCTTCAGAGAGCCATCTGAATTGAGAAAACTGCTTTTTGATAAAATGGGCTGGTGTGATTATATCATCCACGATATATCGGTATGCTAAACGATAGCGCAATTTATCATAAATAAGAGAGAGTCCTTTCCTTACCACAACGCTGGGAACTCCGGCACACCGCGCAGCAATCCCCCCCAGTCGTACATCCTTTTCGAAATTACAGCAGAGAATCTCAATGTTCAGTTCTCTGAATAGTCTATACAATTTCCAAATAATGACAGGATCAAAGTCCGCATGGATCGGAAGGCCATGTGTTTGGAGACCCCTGGTAGCTGCAGCTTCAAGCCATACAGCTTTTGTCCTTCCAATACAGAGGACAGTATGTCCCCTTTCCCTGAGTCCCGAAGCAGCATTCACCATCCATTTTTCACCACCCCGCCATACATCAGCAGGAATCGAATTCATAAAGGCGATATTCAACAGTTTTCCTTTTTTTAACGGGCAATTTCCAGAGCCAATTTACAAACAGTTGCCGGAGTAATATCAGTCAGGCAACCATAGTCTTTTTTCCGACAGGTCCTCTCAAAACAGGGGCTGCAGCCATATCCCGATGATGCAATGCGCACGGATGAACCGAGCGGACGAGTCCAATTCGGTGTTGTTGAACCATAAATACCCACTACCGGAACCCCTGAGAACCCGGCAATGTGCATCAAACCTGAGTCGTTTGAAATTACCACCGCTGCAGAAGCCAGAATCGAAACAGCCTCCTGGAGAGTGGTCTTTCCTGCCAGGTTATGGATCCGCTGATCTGAGTGAATATGTTCTGTGTACTCAGCATCGCGTTTGTCACCTAAGATGAAAATATCCCGCTCAGGAAAAAACCGTATAAGCTCCTCAAAACCACCCCAGCGTTTTGCCGGACCATAGGCCGCTCCAGGACAAAGGACAATTGCTCCGTTGCACGGATAGTGCATCTTGTTTCCACACCACTGCTCGGGGGAGAGAAATCTGGTTTCCAGAACATCAGAGTACTCTTTTGTAAGATGTTCTGCCCTGCAGGCATACATATCAGCTACAGCACTGGTAAGAAAAACGCGCCTGAACTCCGCATTGACCCCACGTCGAACTGGTACACCGGTTCTGAATCCAAAGAGAGCAGAGGAAAACGAATGGGGAAGAATATAGAGTTTGTCGAATCCAGCATCTCTAATCCCCTTTATACACTCCAGCGATGCCTTTTTCCCTTTTCTTCGGTAAGCAATTACCGGTAATGAGCAAAGCTGCTGGCTTAATGAAACCAGGTGTTCAGGAACCAGCAGTGTACATGCCCAATTCTCTTCTGATGCCTTTCTGATCACAACCGAAAGTGCCATTACGAAATCGCCGATCCAATTCGGCATGAGAACTGCAAACTTTTTCATAGGTGAGAATATACATCGTTTTTTAAGAATTTGTGATCCCCTTACCAGCATCAGTGAGGGTATTTACCTTGAAGCAATTGCAACCTTTCTCCACTCTTCTCTGCATGAGTACGGTATACTGAAATCCGCTCCGCAATATAATCCTGAGAGTTCTTTTGCATGAGCAATTTTGAAAAAACTTGCTGCGTTGACAGTAGCAACCAATATGACATCAGAAAGACCTCCGATATCATACTTTCTCACTGTACGCATTTCACCTAAATACAAATACTCGCCATCTAGCTTCGTACTGAGAGTGCCATTGTCCTCTACGAGCCGGGTTATTTCCATTATTTTAAACACCAAAAAATAGTCCGCCTTTTCATAACCGATCCGGTAAACCCAAATCACTTTCGAATCAAGACCTTGCTGCGTTTCTATATGGACCCCTTTTGTTCGTAATGCCCCTTGTCGCAACAGATCCTTTTCCATGTCAGAAACAGTATTACGAGATTCGTCAATTGATTCAAAAAAACACTGGTGCTTATTTACTGCAGTTTCCCTAAGAATCTTGATCTGAAAATGTGTACAGTTAAAAAAAAGTGCCCCTGCAAGCACCACAGGGATTGCAACTTTAGCATATTCAATTCGCTCCTTGAACCATTGGCCTTTTCTATATCCCGGAATTCACTGTATCAGAGGATGAAGCCGAAAATATAAATAGATAACCAAATCAGAAGACAAAATTCACGACAGGTATCTGTCGATTTCCTGGAAATTAAGGTAAACTAATATAAAAAACAGCGGTGAAGCTGTCCCAATTTTATCGAAATGAGCACATACAGCAGGGGACATGCAGTATGTGCTGAAGGAGATTAAAATATAAACCCCGAAGGGATCTGGGCAGATTTGGGAACGACAATTATTCCATCGCGAACCAGAATTCCATCCCGCTCACCATTTTTAATATCATCTTTGTTGATAAGCTGTACGTTATCACCGATCCTGACATCTTTATCCAGAATTGCATTCTGGATCACACAGTTTTTTCCGATCCCCAAACCATCGATTCCCTGACGTTCGGTTTCGTAGTAATCGGCACCCATGAAAACAACTCTTGAGAGCCGTGTACCTGCCCTGATTACCGAACGAACACCTACCACACAATCAGATATCGAAGCATCCTCGATCATCGAACCCTCGCATACAATAGATGAGTTGATGATCGAGCCGGTGATTTTTGCGGCTGGAAGAAATCGGGCCCGGGTGAATATCGGTTTCTCCTGATCATAGAAATTAAACGGAGAATCTGGCCTGGTCAGTTCCACATGTGCATCAAAAAACGCTTTTATGGTCCCGATATCTTCCCAATACCCGGTGAAAGGGTAAGCGAAAACCCGGTAATTTGAAATAGCCGCAGGGATAATCTGCTTCCCGAAGTCATCGTAATCGTAGCGATCAAGCAGATCAGTTAAAACTTTCTTTTTAAACAGATATATACCCATTGATCCCACATGGGTTTTCTCTTGACTCCCCCCGGAAAACTCTGGTTTTGCCCTGAGCTCCTCTGGAATCATAAACTCATCAACGATTACATCCTCTGTTGGCTTTTCGACAAAATCGACAACCCGGTAATCGAGATCAAGCTTCATAACACCGAGTTCTCGGACTTTTTCCCGCTCAACCGGAACTACACTCAGGGTGATATCTGCTCCGTTATCATTATGAAAATCGATAAATTTCTGAAAATCCATTCTGTAGAGATGGTCTCCTGACAAGAGAAGCACGGTATCTCCGAACCGATGAAAATTGACCATATTTTTCCGTACCGCATCAGCTGTCCCCTGATACCAGCCTTTGCTATCAACTGTTTGAGATGCGGCAAGCACAGAGACAAAACCACCTGAGAATGCATCCATTCTGTAGGTCTGAAATATATGACGGTGCAGCGATTCTGAAGCAAACTGCGTTAGCACCCAAATCGTTCGGATTCCATGATGCAGGCAGTTACTGATAGGAATATCGATAAGACGAAACTTACCACCTATAGGCACTGCGGGTTTTGATCGGGACTGAGTCAATGGATGCAACCTTCGTCCCTGACCTCCTGCCAGGATGATCGATGTCACCGGTGATTTGGGCATATATGGAACTCCTTTACTATTGTATACAACAACCGTTAGCTTACAATTGCAAGCCACCCTGATTTATTCAGGTATAAGAATATAGTTTGAAATCGAAGAATACGGAATCAAATTTTAATTTCATTTGACAATTTGCATCAATCCCTGCCCGTGGTAAAAACCGTTCAGACGTATGTCATTTAACCGATTCAGAGTGATCCGGTGCAACGATTATACAAATGAAATCCATTCGGTATATGGAAGGATACATCATTTTTGCAGTTTTTACAATTAATTTTTCCTGTGCAGTAGTGAAAGACAAACGTGTGGTGAATAGTTTATTAACAATACTCCTTTATAGAATAGATTCATTTCAAATTCTTCGTATCAGCTTACACCTGAACAGCATGTACTTTGGATGGAGCTCCTGCACTGTTATCAGTTATTCAGATCGATGAGGTCTGTTCGGTTCTGAAATATCGTGAATGATTTCTCCGGAAATGGCTTTATTGACATGAACAGCAAGGTCACCAAGGGATAAAATACCAGTTATATCTCCATTACTATCCCGGACCAGCAAACGTCGGATCTTATAATTCTCCATTATGCGAGCAGCATCTTCGATACTGGTATCCTCACTGCACGACTGAACGCCTTTGCTCATAACCTCACCAACAGAGATATGCTGCGGGTTAAAGCCAGAAGCAACTATGCGGATAACGATGTCTCTATCGGTGATTATTCCTGCTGCACGGTTTCCCTCAAACACCGGTACAGCCCCGACATCAAGCCGTTTCATCATCTCAGCAGCATCCAACACCGTCTGGTTTGCCTGGACTGATTCTACACCTCTGGTCATAATCTCACGTACCAGCATAACACCTCCACTCTATCCAATTAACAGATTATTCAAAACTTCAGTTACCCCATCAGTATTTTTTGCACTGTTTTCTGCAGCCTGCAACGAGGCACGATCGGAAACATAGCCCGAGAGCACTACCTGCCCATTGTTAACCTGCACCTCAATATTGTTTACGTTCAGATTAGCATTCCGATCCAATGCAGCGATAATATCCCGCGCAATGAGTTCATCCACATAGTGCATCTCCGGAACCACGGTCAGTCGGCTGTGCAGATATGTCACTCCGTTTACATCGACTACCAGCTCCTCTGTGCGCACTTTTTGAAAATATGCCGGCACTGAACCATCAAGGGTGACCACACCATTTTCAACAGTTACCAGAATATCTTTGTTTTCTACATTGGGATCCCAGGTGAGCAAATTGGCTATTGCGCTCTTTATCTCTTCATCGGATGGGATCTGATGCCCAGAAGGGAAGCGAACCGCAATGTCGTTTCGCACTGCAGATACCCCCGGTACGGCCCACACATCCTGCTCTGCGGCCTGACGAGCCAGAAAAGTAGGAACAGATCCGGTTAAAACCACAGTTCCATCTGAGAAATCGATACTGATCTCAGATGCATCCACCCGAGCATCCCAGAAAAGCTGATCGACTACATTTTTTTTAATCTCCTCTTTACTCAGAGCCATCGGCAACCCCTCCCCTGTTTCTGCGCACAGAGTGCTGAGAATATTGATTTATTCCTTTTTACGCTGATCAAACGCTTTCTGGAGCAAACTTTTAACCTCATCATCATCAGTTTGTTCGAAATCGTTATACCAGGAACCCACAGCCATAAACGGTTCAGGTTCGCGGACACAGATTACCTCATCGGTTTCATCCCGAAGCTCAAGGACCGTCGATGGCGCTCCAACCGGAACTGCAACTACCAGTTTTGCAGGCTCCCTTCTTCGAACAGCTTTGATTGCCACTTTCATGGTAGAGCCGGTAGCCACCCCATCGTCAACCAGAATAACTGTTCGCCCCTGAATTCTCGGCGCATCCCTTCCGTTGCGGTAAACATGCTGTCTGCGCTCAAGCTCTTTCATCTCTTCTGCGGCAGTGGCCTCTATTATCTCCCTGGAGATAGAGAGGTAGTTCACCACAGCGTCGTTGAGCAGGAGAATGCCACCCTCAGCAATCGCACCCATTGCCAGTTCCGGCTGGTAGGGAGCCCCAAGCTTTCGAACGATATAGACATCAAGATCCGCATGCAGTGCCATAGCCACCTCATATGCCACAACCACTCCACCTCGGGGAAGTCCTAATATCAATACATCTGGCGTATTTGCATAATTCTGCAATTTGGAAGCCAGCACACGACCGGCATCAACACGGTCACGATACGGCTCGGTCATTCGGCTCCTCCCTTCGATTACAAATCAGTGCGCTTCACTCAATCCCACTCTATTTCAAATACTGAATAGCTCCTCTTGCATGCTGTATCGAAACTGCAGAATTTCGAGTTCTAAAGCCATCCTTTTTTCAAAACCGGGAACATACTTCCTGAATTCAGGAATATTTCTGATCTATGGTTCTTTTCTAAACTCCCCAGGATATTGTCCCCTCATCACTACCACCATACCCACTGTGACCATAATCTCCGACGCTTTTTGGCTTCCTTCCCGTTGCCTCACTTACCTTTATGTGTCGTCCCTGAAACTCCTTGCCATTGAGATTATGGACCGCCTCCTCCGCATGCTCCATCTCCACAAATCCATATCCCCGCGAACGACCAGTCTGCCTGTCGGTTATTATTGATGCTGAAACCACATCACCAAATTGAGAAAAAAGTTCCTTGAGCGATTCTTCCGTTGTACCCCATGAAAGATTGCCTACATAGAGTTTTTTTGACATTTCTGAAACTCCCTTTGAAGTTCTACTGAGTTTTAAAAACTACTCTGCCTAAAACAGCAATACCGGCTGTCCTAATGCGAGCAGTTGTATTGCAATCCAGATACCAATTCCACAATCCATATCACGGCAGATATTTTGCTCTCTTTTCCCGAAAAACAGATGATGAAATCTAAAGTACCCCCTGGGAATCTCATGACTGGAGAGCAACCCAATGAATAAACGCGGAAGTGGTGTTCTGGCGCACATCGTTTCTCTGCCTTCTCCGTATGGAATTGGTGACCTTGGACCCGGAGCCTATAAATTTGTCGACTTTCTGGCCCAAACCCGTCAAAGTTACTGGCAGGTTCTTCCTCTCAATCCAACAGACCCGCAGCGGGATTTCTCCCCATACAGCAGCATCTCATCGTTTGCCTTGAATCCGCTTCTTATTAGTCCCGAACTGTTACTGGAGCAGGAGTACATTCAGAAATCGGAACTAATCGAACTATCAGACACTAACCCACACCAGGTTAATTACTCCCGTGCTCTGAGCTTAAAACAAACTCTTATTGATTCCGCCTTTAAAACAGCCCGTATACGTGGTCTTGGTTCCGATTTTTCCCATTTCTGCGATGAACACGCAGAGTGGCTCAATGATCATGCTCTTTACACCGCGCTGACCCTTGAACACAATGGCAGGCCCTGGAACCAATGGCCACCCCAATTGCGGGACCGGGATAAGCGTGCCATTGAGGATGTGGCTATTCACCTCTCCATACCAATACTCAAAGAAAAATTCATCCAGTTCCTCCTGCTGCAACAGTGGATAAAGCTTAAGGAATACTGCCATTCCAGAGGAGTTCAGCTCATCGGAGATCTTCCCATGTTTGTCAGTTATGAAAGTGTCGATGTCTGGGCAAACAGGAATAGTTTTAAACTCAACCAGCAGCTCCAGCCCTTTGCCTTTGCCGGTGTCCCACCTGACCAATTCTCCATCAAAGGCCAGCTCTGGCATAACCCGGTTTACGACTGGGGCAAACTGGCAGAAAACGGGTATTACTGGTGGGTGCAACGGTTCTCCCGCTCGTTCGAATTATTTGATATCATGAGGATAGACCATTTCAGAGGTCTGGTTGCATTCTGGGAAGTCCCTGCTGACAAACCAGATGCTTCAGAGGGATCCTGGGTATCAGTTCCGGTCGATGACTTCTTCAATACCATGTTCAAACACTTTTTCTGCTTTCCGGTGATTGCAGAAGATCTGGGAACCATCACTCCCGATGTACGGGAAACCATGAGTCGGTTCGGCTTCCCAGGAACAAAAGTTCTTCTGTTTGCCTTCGAAGGAAACGATCCAAACCATCCCTACCTTCCCCACATGTATGAACGTAACTGCATGGCATGCACCGGAACACACGATACACAGACCATTCGAGGATGGTTCGAGCAGGACGCCTCAGAAAAAGAACGCCAATGCCTGTTTCAGTATCTGGGCGAGGAATTTTCGGCAAATGAAGTCAACTGGAAAGCAATTCGCCTCCTGATGATGTCCCCTGCCGATATGGTTATTTTCCCGATGCAGGACATCTTAGGGCTTGGTTCGGCTGCACGAATGAATAGCCCAGGAACAAACGGCAACAACTGGCGATGGCGCTTTAAAGAAGAAATGATCACCGAAGAAATCTGCAATCGCATGGAGAAACTTACCACCATTTACGGAAGGACCTGAACATTCGGCACACCCCATAAAACCTGCCAGTGAGATGTTTTACGAAGAAATCGCACTCTTTTCAATATTATTCTTACCAAAATTATTCCCTTTTTTCAAATATACTCCTTGAATGCCTCTTGCCGTATAAAGTATCTTATAATTCTAACTTGAAAAGAAAAACGCTCTGACCAGAAAATATTCCGGTACAAGTAAAACAGAATTTCGTGTACTGATCTGCCCAAAGCAAATAATTGCATTTCACATAAAATTAAACCGGTTTTTTAAGACCAATATGCAGATTGCAGACTTTCCCAATAGTGAACATTGCCCCATCACTGATATACCCGAAGGCACAGACGCCGGAATATGGAAATGGGATCTGCTCAGCGGAGATCTGATTCTCAATACTACCTGGGCAGAGATTAGCGGGTATACTCTCGATGAACTGGCACCACTCAATGCAAAAATCTGGCACGACATGATTCATCCGCTCGATTTGCAACCCTTCAATAAGCTGCTGCATAAACTTCTGACAGGCGAATCCCTCAACTTCAGTTTTGAATACAGAATACGACATAAAGAAGGTTTTTGGGTTTGGGTACACGATCATGGAAGCGTAATGTCGCGAACCAATGACGGAAAACCACTCCTATTGACCGGTACTCATGAAGCAATCCTTGCAAAAAATGAGCATAACAATAGCAGAAAGAGTAGCTTTTTTTCTGCTATTTTCGAGTTCAGTCCGCTTGCCATGATCATTATCAGCGACAATGACAAACGGATACTGGAAGCAAATGAGTGCTGGTGCACAATGTTTGGTTTCAGCAGAGATCAGTTACCCGGAACCAGCCTTTCGGAACTAGGCATTATCAGCGAAGGCGATTTAGAGAATATTAACACTGTTCTGGCTGGTACCGGTTCGGTTCGAAACCTGAAAATTCTGCTTACATCGGCCCAGGGGAAAATGAATCGGGTGGGAGTTTCGGTCGAACGGATCACCATTCAAGGTGAAACTGTTACTCTCTGGACAATGGACGAGTTGCCCAGATGCCAACAATCCGACTACCAGAGCATACAAAAGTATCAGGCACTCTTTGATCAATCCTCTGATGGAATCTATCTCCATGATTTAGAGGGCAAAATACTCGATGTAAACAGAGCTGCTGTTGTGCAGTCAGGTTATTGCAGAGATGAACTCATGAATCTTACCATTTTCGATCTGCACGATGACATTTCTACCCGCAACGTAATTATCCGACAATGGCACCAGTGGGAAGTCGGAGCCGTAGCAACACTTGAAAGCAAGCATCGACGTAAAGATGGGACTGTTTTTAATGTGGAAGTAGTGACCGGGAAAATTGCATTGGAAGAAGATACCATCATGCAAGCTCTGGTGCGGGATATTACAGAACGGAAAAGATCAGAAACAGCATTACAGCAAAGTGAAGAAAACCTTCGGGCAACACTGACATCCATAGGTGATGGCGTAATCGCCACTGATATCAATGGTCGGATTGTTCAGATGAACCGTGTTGCTGAAAAGTTGACCGGATGGAGTATCGATGAGGCCCGCGGAAGAGTGCTGGAAGATGTCTTTGCAATAATAAACGCCCAAACGCGCAGAGTTGTTGAAAATCCAGTTACCAGAGTTCTTCAGACCGGCACTATTGTTGGGCTGGCAAATCATACCGTCCTTATCAGCCGGAGTGGCAGGGAGTATCAGATTGCAGATTCGGGTGCACCGATCCGTGGTAAGGATTCAAAAATAACCGGTGTGGTTCTTGTGTTCCGCGATGTCACTGAAGAATATGAGATGCAGGAGAGGATAGTTTCCAGTGAAGAGCGATATCGCAATCTTGTCATGTACTCACCAGATGCAATCTTTATTAATATGGATGACCGGGTCACACTTGTAAATCAGGCCTGTATGAAACTGTTCAATGCAAAATCCGAAGAAGAGCTCATTGGAAAATCGCCTTATGATCTCTTTCATCCCGATTACCATGAACAAATACGGGAGCGCATCCATCGTCTTCGTAATTTTGGTGAAGCGGTACCTATGATTGATGAGCAGATTGTTCGACTGGATGGTATCAGGGTAAATGTCAGCGTTACAGCAGCACCATTTCCAGCAGGTGGAAAAAACGCGATTCATGTGATTCTTCGCGACATAACAGAGACAAAGCGCCTTAGCGAGCGAATCCGCCAAACGGAAAAAATGGAGGCTCTTGGAGCTCTGGCCGGTGGTATTGCTCACGATTTTAACAATATTCTGGGTGGGATCATTGGGTATGCAGACCTGTCACTTATGGATGTGGAATCCGGAAGCCAACTGGAGGAAAACCTCAAAAGGATTCTTCGGGCAGGGGATCGGGCCAGAAATCTGGTAAATCAGATCCTCGCATTCAGTCGCCAAAGCACGCAAGTCATGAGTCCTCAATACCTGAGAGTAATTATTAAAGAAGTGGTCGATCTGCTTCGGGCAAGCCTCCCCTCTTCTATTGAAATACGAAGTGATCTGGCAAAAGACACTCTCCCGGTGCTTGCAGATCCGACTAAAATCCATGAGATAGTTATGAATCTCTGCACCAATGCGGCGCATGCGATGGGAGAAAAAGGATATCTGGAAATCTCTTATGAAGAAGAACATCTGGATCGGGAACTTGAAGGAAGAGTAGGGAGAAGTGAACCAGGTCTTTATTCTGTTATTACCGTACGGGATAATGGCTGTGGCATGAATAAAGAGGTACTTTGCCGCATTTTTGATCCCTTTTTCACTACAAAAGAGGCTGGTGAGGGTACGGGGATGGGTCTTGCTGTGGTTTTTGGCATTGTAGAGACTCACGGCGGGAACATAACTGTAGAGAGCACGCCTGCAAAAGGGACTGAGTTTAAAATATATCTACCCAAAACAGTTGAAGAACAACTACCCGCACAGGATCAGCAGTTGCCCATACAGGGCGGCAATGAACGGATACTGCTTATCGATGATGAGGTTGTGATGGGTGAAATATGCAACGAAATGCTTCGTGAACTCGGTTACACTGTCACTCTTTTCAATGACAGTACAGTGGCTCTGGAAACATTCAGAAACACTCCCGATGCCTTCGATATTGTCATTACAGATCAAACTATGCCGGTTATTTCAGGCATTGAACTTTCACGTGAGGTACTGCGGATCAGAGAAGACATCCCCATTATTCTCTGTACCGGATACAGCAATTTTGTAAACGAACAGATAGCGATTGAAGCTGGAATTAGTGCCTATATTGAAAAGCCGTTCCGCCGAAAAGAAATAGCGGGGAAAATTCGCGCTGTACTCGACAAAAGCTAACTACCTCTGTTTTCGCACATTTCCCTTACCAATACAATACGGCAAGGCTTTACCATAAGTAATTGTTTTTCAGGGTGGCGCGCTGATGCTGTCGTGGTAGGCCATACCGTCCGGTGCGCGACACCTATGGTGGTTAACCGAAAATCCATGCCTCTTTCCAGGACAGGATAAGATTGTGGGCGCCCCGCTAAGAAGCGGCGCCCCTCCTGCGGGCTCTCACTGGCGTGAGCCGGTATGTATATCCCTGCGGCAGAAGACTGCCTG
>OBJA01000438.1_pt1 | contig 36976 bp, 29 predicted proteins | sample 1519751 | NCBI WGS metagenome assembly OBJA01 (sample SAMEA3881238, study PRJEB22517) | soil metagenome | biome: lake sediment; feature: soda lake sediment; material: sediment, water from around vicinity | place: India | collected 2013-12-23 | depth 3 m
GTGAAGCTGGAGCTTGTGGAACAGCACTTGGCATTACCCCAATTGGCGGAATCTTTTATCAAAATAAATTACACATCTTCCATAGTGAAACTGAAGTTGGGCCGATCACGAAAAAACTATATGAGATCTTAAATGCCATTCAGTTTGGAGATATAGCAGCACCAAATGGATGGATGCTTGATATATAATAAAAGAAAACCTCATTAAGGTAAAATTTTAATTCCTAAATGAGGTTTTTTATTTTTCATATTACAAAGCAATCAAACATCATTACCCAATCAAATGGACTATAAATATAATTGAATCCAATTAAGTAGCCATTAATCGTAACCTCTTCGCCAACATATTCAGCCATCATCGCATTAAATGCATTATAATCTTGACCATTTAACTCAATGCGATAATTAAAACCATCTTGTGACTGTAATGCATATGAAGGATACCCATAGTAACCGGTTGAAACAATCATTCCGGTAATTGAGATATACTTATTAAATTCATCAGGATTAGTATAATCAATCCTTAAAATATCTTGATAAGTAAAATTAATTGGTTCTTCACTTACTTGATGGCCTGATGAGATAAATTTTATATCTTCTAAATTAAAGGTTGGAACATAATCTCCATTGTAATAAGTCGAACGTTCTCCAATCACCACAACTTTATCACCAATTTGAATTTGGTTTTTAAAGTAATCTGATGAGCTGCTTGAAGATATATAGATAGTGCCACTGTCATCAGAAATAATTAACCAATTATTAGAAAATGTTTGAACAATTCCTTCTATTAAATATAATTCACCAACTACCCCCCATAGAGCTTCTCTTGCTGATGATAAAGGTAGCGGTTTGATAATAACTTCAAAGGTGAATGATTTCACATTTTCAACATCATTATTATAGAAAACATCAACAGATAATATCACGGATGTTTGTTGAGTAACAATACTCGCCTTGTTATAATATGGATCAAAGTATTCATCATCTGTTTCAGTTTGAAGATTATATACAAATGAAGTATTATGAAGCCAATCACCATAAGGAACCTGTAAATATTGTCCACTATAAAGAGTTACGGTACTATATCGTTCCAAAAATTTTCTAATCGAAATATCGATATGATCTTCAGGAGTATAGTCAGGTGTATAAATTTCATCACTATAACCTCGAAAATCAACAACATAGACATCACCATTCACTTTTTTATTTGGGAATAAAACTTTCATATATACATATTCATCAATATATTTTGAAAATTCATAACAGTTGATTGGATATGAATAAGCAGACGGAACTTCATGAGAAAATCTATTTCGAATAGAGAAACGATATCCCCCAGGAACCATTTCAATATAAAATGAGTCTGTATAAGGGTTATATCTTAAATAACCATTAATAAGCAGATAATCGCTAATGTCATTAGAATTTCCTATTAGATAAACTTGTTCAATTGTCATCGGTACAGCTTCAGCATTAAATAGTTCTGGGTTGTCATCAGTATTAATTGAATTTATCTCGAAAGTATAATCAACGATACCATCAATTTTATATTTCTTACCAGTTAAAATTAATGTATCTCCAGTATTATAACTTTGGTCAAAGAAATATTCTAAATAATAAATATTATCTTCTATTAAAAAGTATTGGTAACCCCAACCTCCATGAAGATAGGTAACTTTTAAATTAATTTCCTCAGTATTATCATTATCAACAAAGAGTTCTTCAAATGAATTAAAGACAAATCCCTTTAATAACATATTTAGTTGAACAACCTTAATCGTATTACCAACGGTAATTGTTGCTTCAATTACGACATTTTCATCATTAGGTGTTATTTGTGGATATAGATACGATCCTATAATTGAAACATAATTTCCTGAAACAACTTGATAAGTAATTGAAGCATTATTAAATGGAGAAAAACTTGATCTTAAATAAATACCATCAAAATCTAGGATGTAGTTTTGATAATCTGTTAATAATGCTTGTTCAATAAAATCTACAATTTCATCTTCTTGATATTCTTTTATTATCACTGGATTATAACTTGAGTATATAGGATCAGGAACAAAAATCGCAAATTCCGGCGAATTATCAAGATATCCAAATATAAAACCATTAATAGTAACTTGATATCCTAAATATGAACTGAATTTAGAATCAGTATTCCACGTGCCAAAGACTCTAACACGATTGTAACCGTCACTTATATAGTACCGATTCCATCCTTCTAATTCAATGGTTCCGGTAAACGATACTCCTTGACCAAAGATTTCATTATTGCGATGATCCAAACTTACTAATTGCGCTATTGTTGAAGGATTAAAGATAGCTGATGCAACTCCATTACTGATAATTTCGTATGTAGCTTCTCTAGCAACTTCCAAACGTCCCCTGTAAGATGCAAGTGCTCCTGTAACTTCGATTGTTTTTCCAATCATACCAGTAAGGTAATAATAATATTGGTTAACATAGAAATATATCATGCCTGATTCATCAGCAAGTAACAAACATGTTCCCTCACTAACGGTAGCTAAAGCAATAACTTGCGCTTGGAATGTTGAAATATCACCAAATGAAGTTTCTTTAAATAAAGCAATTGTTAGTAAATCAGGATTAATAATAATCTCAGATGGATCAATTGTTATTGTCAAGAATATATCTTTCGCATCATTTCCAATTGTAATCGTTGCTTTTATCTCAACATATGTTCTTGCTGCGACTGGTTCAATAACCCCAGTAGTTACATTGATAATGTTGGCATTTATACCGTAAGTTTCAAATGCAATTGATGCTGAGGTCTGAGGATGAGAAGTAATAAAGTTAATTAGTTCATGGCTTACAAAAGCGTTATTTTGATATAGTGTCATTAAATCATCTTCAATGATATCAAACTTTTCTTCAAGTGTATAATCCATTTGTATAGATTCTCCAACTAAACCAGTATACTTTATAATCCATGTTGATCGATATTCATCATAGTTATATATATATCCACGAAGAGTTACGTATGAATCTTTAAATGCTTTTAACCTATGATATGTATAATCATCACATGTTTCAACAATTATTTTTTCATCGCCACGCTGTAATTCAAATTTATAACTAAGATCTGTTAAATAACCTGACACTTCTACATATTGATTATAGACAAAGGAATTATATTTATCAAATTGATTTATTTGATTGATGGTATAAACTTCTTTTGGAATTACAATCGGGTTATCTCGGGAAATGATACCAACAACAATTGGAATCGATTCTCCATAAATTTTTACTAAATATGAAGCCCCATAATCGTAATTGCTAAAACGTTTTTCACCATATAAGACGACATAATCTCCTTGATAGATATCTAAATCCCAACATTCAACATATATTAAACCTTCATGACTTAAGATATAAGCAAATTCGGGATGGCGGAAAACAACCAATCCTTGAATAAAGGCTTTATCATATTGATTAAGTTCATAAAAATTATCAGGTATCTCTAGTGGCTTAAGAACCGTATTATATGTAAAGTTTAAAACTGTATCATTTTTCGTAATTGTAATATTAATGCTAATATTAACTTCTTCACTAACAACTTTAAATTGCATCTTCTCCATATCAAAATATGGAAGTGAATTTTCAGCCAAAGCCCAAGTTATATTTGCACCTAAAAGCGGATGTGTCTTTGGTAAATCAAACTTATCCATTGGTCTAAATGTGCGATTTGCATATTCATTAACAAAAATTGCTTGAAGAATGTTAACTAATTCTTGATCGGTATATTCTGGAATTTTTATATCTTCCCTAACGCCAACAAATAATAACATCCATTCATTTTCGGTTAATTGCACTGTATAACCGCGAATTATTACTTCAACATTTATAAATTCAAACAGTTTTTCAAATGCTTGATATCCAATTGGATAAATTAATATGCTTTGATTATTCTTCTCTAAAGTCATATTATGATATTCATCATCATAATCCTTCAAGAAACCTCTTACTTCAATATAACGTCCATAATTTAATGGATTTGTAAGATCCATTGCTTTAAAGGCAGCAAATGTATCTTCTTGAGCAGGAAAATTCAACGGATTAGCTTCACTTATTACTTCGATAATTGCTGCATCAGTGCCGATTACCATCTCAAGATTAGTCGAACGACTTATCTTTAAAATTACTTCTTGACCAATATATAAAGCCAAATCATAATCAACAATATAAATTTGTGCTGTATCATCTTTCAGTAAATATCCGTAATCTTCCAAATTCATGACAACAATGCCTTGAATCAGATAGTTTTGCTGTAAAGATCCATTAATAACATCAACTATCGGAGTAATAGTCTTAGGTTTAACAGTTACATCAAAAGTAAATGTTGAAATTATATAATCAATTACGACATCAACTTCAAAGGTTACAACAGTCTCATCTGCAACAAAACCAAACCTTTTTGTATCACTATTATAAATTGCCGCATTATCGCCATGGCTTTGATAGCTAATTACATCAAATCCAAAGATATTACTCTCAGGAATATCAAAATAATCGTTTTCAAAGAAAATTAAATTTTGATATTGATTTAAAATCCAATTTTGAACATATAATGCCTTATCTTCAGTTGTAACCGTTTCAAGAATAATATTAACTATTCCTGCTTCCCAACCATCGACAAATGTTGCAAGCAACAAGTCCATCGTTACTAAAGAATTTAAGTACGTATTAAGTTCATAGAAATCATAGAATCGGTGATGTAATTTTAAAACATCAAATGTGTTAAGATCGATTAAATAGTAACAACCGTCACGATTAATTAAAATCCCAGAAGTAGTTAAATAACGATAATAATTAATCAATTCATCTTCATAAGCATTAATTTGGGCAACCGTTTGCGTTAGCGGTTCGATTAATTGATTATTACTAGATAAGATAACTAGGTTTGTAACACCGTTGATCATCGGACCAACTTCTAAATATCCATCCATTGTAACACGATCCCCGATTTCAACTAAATCTGGATCAGCTAAAATCAGAATGGCACCACTAACATCATAGATATAGAATCCATAATAAGGAGCACTCAATTTCGCAAACACATAACCATCAAGTGAGACCAAACTACCAAAATCTTGTTTTAGAATATTAACGATTTGGTTTTCATTCGAAGGGTCAGCCCATTTTGCATATAATGTTATCCCGTTTAACGGCATTGTGTTTCCGTTAAACTTAATTGTTAAATCAAGATCAGTATACCAACCGTCAAAAATAAAGTCAGTTTTGGTAGGAGTAGGTAATGATATTTGACTTTGATACCTTGCTGTTAATGGATCTAAATCATTTCCACCGTTGGTCACAAAAATAATATCATATTCAATTCCTTCCCATTTTGCATATAGAGTTGCGCCTCCAACCGGCATTTCCCAAGATTCAAAACGATTTATACAATTTTGATCTAAATACCAATCAACAAAATGATAACCTTCTTTGGTTGGAATCGGTTTATCAACTACACTTCCTGCAGGTAACGTAACCGGACTAACTGCTGACCCACCATTACTATTAAAGTTGATTGTGGCCGGTAAGCCTTCCCATTTCGCATAAAGGGTAAAATGATAGCCAGGCATACGATTAAATTGATAAAGATCTGTTAAATCTTCATCACTAAACCATCCCTTAAATTCATAACCGATACGAATCGGAGTTTCAGGAGCTGATATTACATCATCAAAGACTGCCGAAAGCGATGTAACCGAAATATTAGCATTACTTTCAAATGTGATTGTATAAATGTTTTTTGTCCATTTTGCATATAAGTTGAAATCACCCATCGGCATTGTTGAAAATGTATAAGCTTCAGTACTTTGAAAAGATGGGAACCAATTGATAAATGAGTGACCAGTTTTGGTCGGATCACTTGGCTTACTTAAAGTTTGACCAAACTTTTTCGTAATACTTGATATTTCACTACCGCCATCAACATTAAAACTAACAGTATATTGATTTCGTTGATAATAAACCTTTAAGATTAACGAGCCATCTGCTAAAACAGCTGAAGTCACAATGCGATTTGAATGATTTAAGTTTTCAGTAAAACCAAGATAGTTTTTAATTTCAGCTTCAACAATTGTTTCCGTCAATTCTGTTAAGTTTTGGGTTTCTACAACCGTATAATCATCATCGTTAGCATTTTCTTGATAATGAATAACTTGGTAAGAAACATAATCAGGTTTCCATTTTGTTGAAATTGTTATATCATTAGCTGGCATCGTATCAAAAACACCATCGAAACCATCATGAAGATAACCTAACTTTGTAAGTGATGGTAACGGAGTAATGGTTGCACCAAATTTAATATTGAGATCATCAACCGAACTTCCACCTTTTTCATCAATAAAAACTTTATAAATATTGCGAAGGTAATATACCCGTAGATGTAATGAGCCATCAGCTAGAACAGTTCCGCTCACCACTCGACTCGAATGGGTTAAATTTTCGCTAAATCCTTGATAACTCTTAATGAGGGCGTTAACATTAGAAGCAGTTAATGCTGTTAAATCTTCTGTTTCAAATAAGGTATAACCACTATCAATTGCATTTTCTTGGTAGTATGAAACTTTATATGTAACCATCGCTGGAGCCCATTTTGCATATAAAGTTAATGTATCATTAATCACACTATTAAAGTCAAATTCATTTTGACCAGCTTCATCTGTTGTCCATCCATCAAAAGTATATCCAGTTTTTTCAGGAGTTGTTGGTAAAGTAGCCTTTTCACCAGTATAGATGATTTGATTTTCGACTGATGAACCACCTGTTGAATCAAAAGAAACAATTATTTGGCCAAGCTCCAGCCATTGAGCTTGAATCGTTAATCCATTTAATGGCATTGTTGTTGGAAATGTTTGATTCCATCCGTTAAAAGTGTAACCTGGTCTTGTTAGTTGTGGAGCGGTAACTAAAGCCCCAAACTTAGCGGTAATGTCACCTATTTCTTCAGCACCGTTTTCATCAATTGTAATTGTATAAACATTTCGCAGATAGTATAGCTTAAGAACTAAACTGCCATTTGCTTCAACAACTCCACTTGCAATACGGCTTGAGTGGGTTTCATGTTCACTAAACCCTTCATACGTCTTTGCGACAGCATTTACTTCAGTATTGGTTGGTTGATAGAAATTATCTGTACTAACCAGCTGATATGAGCCATCTATTTTTTCTTGATAATGTTCAACTTTATATAAAGTCGAAGCTACTTTCCATTTGGCATAAAGGGTAATTTTTGATTGCCCTCCATAATTACTAACAGGATTAGTCAGTTCTGAATTTAAGAACCAACCATCAAAATCATAACCTTGTTTAGTTGGAGTTGGAAGGTGATTGTAATCAAAATCTTGTGTAAATGTCCTCTCCTCCGGAACTTCACTGCCGCCATTTGACTCATAAGTTACTGTCATTGCGGTTTTACAACCAGCAAGGAAAATAACGAGAATCATTGCAAAGCATAATAGGATTTTTTTCATTTTTCCCCCTTATCATTGAAAAATTCGTTTCCAAATATATTATAAGTACTATAACACTTTTATGCAAGAAAAAAATGTAGAAATATGTCGAATAGGAAAAAGACCTGATTATCAGGTCCATGTATTTAAAAAAATATTTAAATAATTTTTAAGACTTTTCTTCCTTGTCAAAATTTAAGACTTTATCGAGAAATTCCTGTTCATTATCCTCTTCTTCATGATCTAAGTCTTTAAATAAATCATCAAGTGAAGTAATACTACCCTTTCTTGGCTTTCTTTCATCATCTAAATAACGAAAAAAGTCATCAGTAAAACGCACTTTGTCAATTTTTGTTTCAACAGCATCAATCATTTCGCCCTTAAAGAGTTCGCCTGGATTAAAACGCACTTGTTTACACCAGTTTAAATAACCAATAAAGTCAAAAACTTTCACTGTTTGCAGTGGGTTCTTCGGAAAAGGGACTGGATCGTGCTGATTAAATAGCTCATAATCATTAATATCAGGCAAATATGAGATAAAAGGATAATTACGGTCTTGAAGGATTAAAGCTTGCCCTTTTGATTTATCAAACATTTGTAATTGTGAAATGGTGATTAATGATTCTTCTTTTGAGTTGATATTTCGAAAACCACATAGAGTTTGAATTTCTTTTAATAATGTTAATTCTCGAGAACTTAAAAAAATCCAATTACCACAATTTCCCTTAATGGTGTGTGCATCTTCTTTATAAATATTGACTAACTGTCGTTCACTTTGGGCAACAATCAAAAAACGAAGATTTCGGCTCCTAGCTGCAGTAATCATCGACGGCATGTCTTCAATCTTTGGCATGTTGGCAAATTCATCTAAGATATAATTAACACGGATTGGCAACATTCGTTTTGAACATAATTGTGCTTCATTAATCAATAATGTATATGATTGTTTAATAAATGAGGCCGCCAGAAAATGAAGAGTTGTTTTCTCATCAGGAATGATTAAAAAAACAGCTGTTTTCTCGTTTCCAATTGTTTGAATTTCAAACGATGACTTGGATAACATTTGCGTTAATGATGGTTGCACAACAAATGGATATAGCATCGTATCAACAGTTCCCATTATCCCTTTTCTTGTGTCATTCGCATTTGATAATACCGATTGCAACTTACTATAAGCTATTGACTGCCGGTTAATCCGTTCAATAAACTCCCCGAAAACCAAATTATTAGAGTTATGCCCGAATGATGACAAGTGAATGACACTTTTCATATTAACTTCATCTTCACATTTGGCTAGCTCAAACAAAACAATAATACATCCAACAATATAATTAGCAGCTGATAGTGACCAATATGGGTCTTTATCACTACGGACGATTCCTTCTAGTGAGAAAATAAAATCGTGAATCATTTCCGTAGCTTGATCGATATCACCCTGCTTATAAAGTCGGTATGGCAATAATAGTGGATTCCAGCAATGACTGCTTGCAGGGTCACGGAAGTTCAAAACTTTAATTTTATACCCTTGGCTTTCTAAATAACCGCTACTGCGAGCATATAGTTCTCCCTTAGGGTCAGTTACAATAAATGACTCTTTGGTTTTTCCTAAGATGTTAATGGTTGGCATACAAAAAAGACGAGTCTTTTTTGATCCGGTTGAACCAAAGATAAGCGTATGATTATCAAGACTATCAACATAAACGGTCTTACCATCACTAATAAGGGGCACACCTCCACCAACACAATCTTGATCTAATTCTAATTTCGTCAGAACTTTTTTCATTTCTGCTTCGGTTGCCCACCGCGAACCATTAAGGTTTTGGTCCAAATACATATTATATTTATGGTTATCTAAGATTTTCATAATCCTAATTCCTTCTACTTCGTATATAACTCATAACCAATACTTCTTTTCACATTTCTTCTTAACTGCTTTAGCCATTCCCCATCTGTTTGAAAACGGATAATGTCCTTAGAATTAATAATATTATCATTAACCTGGCTTAGTCGGTACTTCTCATAAATAATATCTTTTGCAAGTTGTTGAATTGATTTTAATCCATCAAATGCTTTTTCATTGATTGCAATATTTAGAGTCTTAACGAGGTCTTGATAAGCCTCATCACTTAAAACTAAACCCATCTTTTCCAAATATTCATTTAATCTCATCATTAAATCTGTTACCTTATTAGTTTTTAGGTTAATTCTTCTTAAGCGCATAAAGGAAATGATGACACTTTCGGCTTCTTTCACTAAGAGTTCATCACAACAATTACATAAAAATATGACAACCTGTTTATCATCCTTTTGCGTTAAATATTCCATAAAGCGGATAAAGCGTTTATCCAAACATGCTTTTGCTTCAACCCATTCAGTGATATCGATACAAATAACGCCTTCAAAAGCTCTTCCAAATTGTGAGATTTGATATTCAACCAAATTATAATAACGTTTAAAGGCATTAAAATTTCGATCTTGAGGTTCATATTCCAACAAAAATTCAAAGAACTTTGTTGGCAAGGAAAATTGCACTAATCCTAGTTCATACAAGTATTCGCTCATCATATTAAGTAACGTTGAAACTCCTGAACCTGGACTAGCTACCATTAAATAATCAGGAAGAAACATATTACCTTCATGGGGATTATTTTTAAAATTATTTGCAATAAATTTCCATTCATCTAAAACAACGCGAATATCTTCCATTCCTTCAAGTGCTGACAATTTCATTACTTCATCATATATTTTGCTCATAACTTCTCCTCTAGATTCCTTCTTGATCCTATTGACATTATACTATAAAAAGTGATAATTTCCTACCTTTTTTATTAATTTAAAGACCCAGAATGGATAAACTGATTATTTACATTGTTATAACGATAACCACATTTTCCCAACCTATCTTTTATTTTATTTTGATCCCAATTTAAATCTTCGCATAAGGCGTCAAGAGTTGGATAGTTATTTCTTAATTTCATATTAACAAAGCTTAAAAGCATCATCGAATCTTCAATCATTTCCAGTTTCATTTTCTTCATCCTTTATTTTTGAAATTTAAAAGACTTAAAGTGTAAAAACTTTAAGTCCATCTTTTTACATTAAGCCGCTGATAAGGCCATCATTATCCATTTCAATTTTTGTTGCCATCGGTTCTTTATTTAATCCTGGCATTGTCATAATGCTTCCGGTTAAACAAATCACAAATTTAGAGCCGGTGGCAAGACGAACTTCTTTAATGTGAATCGTATGTTCTTTTGGAACACCGATGATTTTGGCATTATCAGTAATTGAATTAGGGGTCTTGGCCATACAGATATAATAATCATTAAAGCCTCCTTCTTGAAGACGCATTAATTCTTCATATATTCCAGGACCATATTCAACCTTTGTTGCTTGATAGATTTCTGTACAAATCCGCTCAATTTTTGTAACTAGTGGTTCATTGACATTATATAGTGGTTGATAAGGTTGATCATGATTGATATTAGCAATAATTTTTTTAGCTAGCTCAATTCCACCTTCAGAACCTTTAGCGAAAACTTCGCTTAAGGCGACATCAACACCATTAAGTTTTGCCCATTCATCAATAAAAGCTAGTTCTTCTTCCGAATCAGTTAAGAATCGATTTAAGGCAACCACCGCTGGTAATTTATATTTACGAATCGTTTCTAAGTGCCGTTCAAGATTTTTAATCCCTCGTTTTAAAGCTTCAACATTAGAATTCTTCAAATCATCCAATTTTTGACCACCATGATATTTTAAAGCTCTAATTGTTGCCACAAGCACAACTAAAGACGGATTAAGCTTAGCTTCTTGACATTTTATATCAAGGAATTTTTCCGCACCCAAATCAGTTCCAAATCCGGCTTCCGTCACGACATAATCGGATAATTTTAGTGCTAACTTTGTTGCTAGAACGCTGTTACAACCATGAGCAATATTTGCGAACGGACCACCATGGGCAATCACCATATTATTCTCTAAGGTTTGAATTAAATTCGGTTTTAAGGCTTCTTTTAATAACACTAAGAGTGATCCTGTGATCTTTAAATCTTGAATCGTAACCTTTTCACCATCGGTAGTATAGGCAACAATCGTTCTATCTAAACGTTCACGTAATTCATCATAGCTATTCGACAAGCATAAACTTGCCATAATTTCACTTGCAACTGATATATTAAAATAATCAAATCTCGGGGTTTCATTCTTTGAATCTTGGGCAACTGTTACTTTTCGTAAAGCGCGATCGTTTAAATCAACACAACGTTTCCAAGATATTTTATTCGGATCAATTTTTAAAGCATTTCCTTGGTAAATATGATTATCAATCACGGCGCTGACAAGATTATTTGCCGTTGTGATGGCATGAATATCGCCAGTAAAATGAAGATTTAGAGCAACCATCGGGTTAACTTGAGCATATCCACCACCTGCAGCTCCACCTTTAACACCAAAGACAGGGCCTAATGAAGGTTCACGGATGCATCCAATACATGATTCTCCAATCCGATTCAAAGAATCAACAATCCCAATTGTTGTTGTCGATTTTCCTTCTCCAGCAGGAGTTGGAGTAATCGCTGTCACCAAAATTAATTTTCCATCTTTTTTCTTTTCTAAGCGTTTAAAAATGCTTAGCTCGACTTTGGAAATGTAATTACCAAATAAAAACATTTCATCTTTTTTGATTCCAAATTTCTTGGCAATCTTTTCGATCTCAACCATTTTCGAATTATTAATAATTTCAATATCAGTTAACATAGACTCTCCTTTTAAATTATTCCTTGAGCTTTCATCGCATCATATACCTTTAAAAATCCAGCTACATTAGCTCCAACTACTAAATTACCATCCGCTTTAACTCGTAATGATGTTCGGTAACATGTGTGATAAATACTTTTCATGATTGCTCGTAGTTTTTGATCAACCTCTTCAAAGGTCCAACTGTAGCGCATAGAGTTTTGACTCATTTCAAGGCCACTCGTTGCAACTCCTCCTGCATTTGCAGCTTTCCCCGGTCCAAACAAAATTCCGTTTTCTAAGAAATAATTCGTCGCTTCAATTGTGGTTGGCATATTCGCACCTTCACATACCATTATAACTCCGTTAGCCACCAACTTTTTCGCATCTTCTAAGTTAATTTCATTTTGGGTTGCACAAGGAAAGGCAATATCACACTTGATATCCCATATATCTTTATAGTTTTCGGAAAAATGAACTTTTGGCTTTAATAATTTATAATAATCTAAATTACGATGTCCTTCTTTTATTTCTTTAACTAAAGCAACATCAAGCCCGTTTTCTGAATAAATCATCCCACTGACATCATTCATTGCGACGACAATTGCACCAAGTTCTTTGGCTTTAATAGCAGCATAACTACCAACATTACCGCTTCCAGTTACAATTACCCGTTTGTTTGTAAAGTCTTCAGCACGCATATTTTTAAGCATTTCTAATCCAAAATAACAAACACCATAACCTGTCGCTTGTGGTCTCACTAAAGACCCACCATAACTAATTCCTTTTCCAGTAAAAACACCAGTAAAGACATTTTTAAGTTTGCGGTAATATCCATACATATATCCAACTTCGCGGGCACCAACGCCGATATCTCCCGCCGGAACATCGGTATCTTCACCAATATGGCGGTACAACTCTGCAATAAAGCTTTGGCAAAAGCGCATAATTTCGCCGTCTGATTTTCCAGTCGGATTAAAATCAGATCCACCTTTTCCGCCACCCATTGGAAGTCCGGTCAACCCGTTTTTAAAGGTTTGTTCAAACCCTAAAAACTTAATAATCGATTGGTTAACTGATTTATCGAAGCGGATTCCACCTTTATATGGCCCTATTGCACTGTTAAACTGAACCCTGTATCCACGATTAACATGGACATTGCCGCGATCATCAACCCATGGAACCCGAAAAGATATCAACCGTTCTGGTTCAACCAAGCGTTCCATAATTCCTAAGCGTTCGATCTCTTTGTCTTCTTCAACGATTACATCCATTGAGGAGAAAAATTCAAATACCGATTGTAGAAACTCTGGTTCATTACCGTTTTTCTCTACAACTGTCTGATAAACTCGATTTAAATATTCACTTTTAAACATATTTTAAAAACTCCTACCATTCCAATGTATTATACAATAAAATCGTTTTCATTTCAAGACTCTCAAACAAAATATTCCATTTTGTTCGCCAAACAAAAACACTGCTTAGGATTAGCAGTGATATTCTTTTCTTAAAATATATTCATTTTATTGAATATATTTTACACTATATAGTATTTAAAATATTTACATATTTAATACCCAAAAAGCAATTGTTAAATATGTTGCAAACACTACCCACAAAAAGTAAGGCATCATCAAGTAACCACTTGCTTGGTTAATTCTAAAGAACATAACGGTCGTTCTATAGACCAAGAACAACAATAAAACAGTCCAAACCGCTGCAATTAACGGAGCTTTTAACCAAAAGAACATTGGGGTCCATAATAGATTGACAATCAATTGAAGATAATAATAATTCATTGCCTTACGTCGATAGTTTTCAAACTCTTCCTTATTTTGAGTCCAAACAGTTTGTTCAACTAAATATGCTGCAAATCCCATCAACAAATAAAGGATACTCCAAACAATCGGAAATACAATACTCGGTATTACCGGAAACGGCTTAATTAATGAAGCATAATAAGCTTGATAGTCCGGAACCAACATTGCAATAATAAATGATAGCATTAATGGTACTAAAGTATGGAAAGCAAGACTTTGAACATTTAATTTTTTAAAAAAAGCACACATCAGACAATACTCCTCCCTATAAAATTATATGTTGTCTTACTTCAACTTATACTTAGCTTTTAAGTTTATCACTCTTTTAATAAATCCTTGGTAGTTCCTTCTTGCAATATCATCTTTAAAGAGTAATAATAACACTAAATAAACAAAGCCAAAGATGAAAAGCGTCATAACCAGTCTCATCACATTTGAAATAAAAACAATTCTTACCAGATAATAAATTAAAAAAACCGGTAATGAAAAGATAAAATATAAACCAATTCGTTTCGAGATAATCTCAAGATTTGGATTAATTTGTCTTTTAATATATCTTTTCAGTAAAAAGAAAACAATTAAATAAGCAAAGAATAAAGTGATAATGGATAGAGTTGGTGTAAATAAGCCAGTATAATACAAAATGATATTAGATAAAAAGTTAAACAAGCCTCCAATTAAATTAAATAAGATAATTTGCTTTTCTTTTTCATATAAATAAACAACTCCTTCACGTTGAATATAAACAAATGAATTAATAATGATAACAATTGAAAAAACTCTTAAAGGAATGATACAATCATTATAATAACCGGCACCATATAAAACAATGATTTCTTTGGAAACTGAAAAAACATAAAACATTACCGGAATAAAAAGCAAATAAAAAGTCCTTGAAATCAGATTAAATAATGTTGCATAATCCTTTTCAGATTTATTGTTTAATAAATCATTCAAGCGGGCAATCGATACTACAAAGATCGAGATGATAACATTGTAAATGGATGTTACAATATAATTCGGAAGATTATATGTTGTAACGGCGGTTTCGGATATCATTAACCCCAACATAATTTTATCACTTTGAGCATAGAGTAAAGAAATATTAGTAATCAAAAAAACTAATAAAAGTGGTTTAAGATGCCGCTTAAAATTCAAGTTTTTAATTGTTAAACCACTTCTTTTTGTTATATATAAAAAGCTTAAAAGATTATCTACAATATAGGTTATGGAAACAATTAGACCATAACGGATTAATTGATCTGATTTGATAAAAATAAAGATTGAGACAATATATAAGAACTTAACAACCATTGACTTAATCGTAATAAAGCGATAATCCTCTAAAGCTTCATTCATCCATTCTACAAAAACAGCACTACCAATAAATTGAATCATTAATATGAAATAGATCATTTGATCTGTGTGGTTATTGATTAATGTAATATAAATATAATATAAAAAGACAAAAACAAGATTAAAAATTAAACCAAGCAAAAACAACTCACTGAATGTTTGCTTCGCTGATTCTTTATTTTTCCGAATTCGACTCACTTCTCGAATTCCATAAGTATAAATCCCTAAAAAAGCCAGAGTCAAAAACAGTTGTAATTCGACTGATGCCTTATTATAAATGTCAAATGATTCTCGGCTTAGCATTCTAATGATATAAGGACCAACAAATAACGGAATTAAAATATTACAAATACTTAAGATAATCTTAAATATTGCATTAATTCTTAAAAATTTCATTAAAAACACCTAAATGTATTATATACAAAAAATCATCTTTTAAATCAAATTTAAAGGCATAGAATCTCTTAAAAAAAGATGCCCATTTTTTAAGGCATCCTTTTAAAATTGATGTTTCACAAAATCTCCTAACCATTCCCAACCACCGTGGCAACAGTTACATTGCAATTGTAATAAGTATTTATTATTTCCCCTCGCGATATAGAATTTCCCACCATATGAATGATATCCACAGTATGGACATTTTCCACTTCGCTTCCACATTTTAACTTGTTCATTATCTTCTGCCGCAACCTTTGTTCTCGTAGCGTCGATAACATTTAATTGGTTGCCACAATTAGCGCATTTCACAATAATATTATTATTTTGTGAGAATGCCCGTATATAAACAGATCCACATTTACACCCGCTTTTTACGCCATTTTCAAAAAATTGTTTTACTAAATTCCGGAAATTCTTTTGATAAGCAGTTGTTCCCGGTTGTTTGGTTTCAGCACGCTGTTTGTTTCTTTCATTCCAAGGTGTAATCTTATTTTTTGAAAAATTTTTATTCATTATGCCTCCATTTGTACTACTAATAAAATATATTACAACTTTTTATGAAAAATACAAAATACAGGCTTAAAAATAAATTATGGACATCCAAAAAGCCCAAGAACAATCTTGGACTGAATTATTTTACGATAAATTTAATGCTAATTCATCTTTCTTTCGATCAAGGATGCGATTGAATGTAAACAAGAAAACAATTACTGTAGTTGTAACAGCAATGATATCAGCTCCTGCTTCAGCATAAAATACGCCATTAATGCCAAAATAAATTGGAAGAATTAACGTTAACGGAATTAAGAGAATTATTTTTCTCAATAAAGCTAAAATAATTGATACAACCGGTTGCCTTAATGCCATAAAGGTATTCTGACATGCAATTTGTAATCCCATTAAACTTAGTCCTAAAAAGAAAATTCTTAAGATCCGCGGAGCTATTTCTAATAGATGAGGATCGTTATTAAAAGCACGAATAAAATAAGTCGGGAATAAAAAAATCGTACTATAAAAAACAACTGAGTAACAAATATTCGTTGTGACTAACACCAAAAAGGCTTTTTTCACCCGCTCAAATTTACCAGCCCCGTAATTATAACTTATTAATGGTGAAGCTCCTTGCGAAATTCCGACAATCGGTAAAATAATAATCTGCATAATCGATAACATAATCGTCATTAAGTTCATATAAGTGACATAGTCATCACCACTATATGCTTTAATTTGAATATTAAAAGTTATATGAACCAATGATTCTGTGGCATTCATTATAAAGGGCGAAATTCCTAAGGCGGCGATTCCTAAGATAATCTTAAAATCGAATTTTATGTACTTCAAAGTAATTCGTAAAACAGGTTTTTTGCTTGCTAGAAACAAAATAATGAAAAGAGCGGAAACAGTTTGCGAGATAACTGTCGCAATGGCTGCTCCTGCTACATCTAAATTAAAAACATAAATAAAGATTGGATCTAAAATGATATTTAATATGGCTCCAATTAAGACAGTTGTCATTGCAATCATTGTATGGCCTTGAGCCGTAACATAAGCGATTAAACCTAAGGTTAACATCACTGAGATTGTTCCGATTGTAAAGATATTAAGATATCGCTTTGAATAGTAGATGACTTCACTTTTGGCGCCAAAGAGATACAATAACTGTTCATCAAAGATCAAAAGAATTAAAGTTAGGATAAAACCAATCAATAATAGCATCATAAAACTATTCATCATAATCTTATTAGCTTCTTCTTTTTTTCCTTCACCTAATTTTATAGCTGCTAGCGGTGAACCTCCCATTCCAAAAAGGAAGGCAAAGGCCGAAACAATCATGATAATCGGAAAAGTAATTCCGATCCCTGCTAAGGCGTCTTCTCCAATAGTCGGCATATTACCAATATAAATTCGGTCAATAATATTATACAAAACATTAACAATCTGACTGATGACTAACGGAAAGGATAGACGGAAAATCGTCCGCCCGATTTTTCCTTCCGAAAACATTTTTTCTTTTTCCATATATATACTTTCTACTCATTTTAAAATTTTATAAGTATTATATCATTTTTAAGTCAATAAATAAACCAAATTTATGAAAAAAAAGCTATTCATCAAAAAATAGCTTCTTACTTTATAAATTATTAATTTCTTTCGTAAACTTTTCAACTAATTGGATAATATTTTGTTCACGAATTGATTCATCTTTGTTCCAATGAACAAATCCAGTACTAACGACATGACCTAACTTTGCTTTACTAAGTTTAACCATTTTTTTATTCGAACGGTTTGACCCCATCCATCCCTTTGATAAAGACCCGGTAACAAAACAAAACACACTTTTTTCCTTTAATGAATTAAGTTGCATTAAATATGCTGTCATCACTGCACATAAATGGAAAGCATGAACAGGTGATGCAAAAACAACAACATCGTATTGATCAACAGCAAATTTTTCTTTTAAAATAATGTCCTTAGCTAAGCCTTCTTGCTCATTCTCAGCTGTAATACGTTTAATTTCAACTTCATGATTAAGTTTTAGGGCTTCAGACAAACGGTTCGCAACACTTAAAGTGTTTCCGGTATAAGAGTAAACAATAATTCCAATACGCATTTTTTTCTCCTTTATTTTAATAATTTTTTTAAGATCCGATAGCAGGCATGCAAATGAACAAGATGATGGCGACTTAGCGGCATTAATAACAACCCTTCAACAGTCTTCTTTCCCCAATAATCAACCAACCAACTTGCGGAAGGATCTAATGATACTGAACCAGACTCGAATATCTTATCCAATGTTTTTTTCGAAAACTTTCGTTTTAAATCAAAACTATTTAGAGATTTAACAATCGCTTCGGTAGCTTTTCCGACTTCCATCCGGTATTTTCTTAATTCATCATAATTCAATTGATTCGAAAACACAACAATTTCATTATCTTTCAGTTCATTTCCGGTTGTTGTAATGATTGAATTCAAACGGTGCTGATAATTCTCTTTAAAAAAGATTTCCTCATTATTAGCTATTAATACATTTGCTGTTATGTCTTCAATCCTAGTTAAGTGATACAAATAGTATCCAATTGTCTTTTCGTTTTTGATAGTTGTTGAAAACATTGGAATTGTGGTGTTATGCCAAATATAATCCTCATAGGTATTATTTTCATCTGATGGAAATAAGTCATGATGGAGTTTAAGAAAACAGTTTATACCTTCATCAAAATCGCTTTTCAACTTGCTTTTAAAGCAATTAAACATTAACTGATGCTTATTCACAAAAATCACCCTTTTTATGGTAATTATTGTATCATATCAAATGCAATAATACAATGATAAAAAATAATCAGTATCATTGTATTATAAAGTTTTTGAAAATGAAATAATATTTTATCTATTAAAACTTATTGACTTTACATATATTAGAGTTATAATACACTTATAATAATTGCGTAGTAAAAATATGTACTGGAGGTGAAAAGAATGGCAAAGGATAAACAACCGGTTGTAAAACCAGCTGCGCAACCTGCAAAACCTGCTCCTAAAAAGAAATAATTTTTTTTCAGGAATTATATTTTATCGGATTTTATGCAAAATATTTGATGTCACAAAAAATAAGGAATGGTTTTTTAAAAAATACATTCCTTTTATTTTTTTACATATTATTAACTAAAATTTGCGACCATGATTCTAGTTTTTTATAAATTTGTGGGGATTTTAAAAATTTCAAATCAGTAAATTGACCAGACATTTTATTTACTTCCTTAATTTTTACATCATCAAAAGCTTCTACATAAAAAACTAACCCTAAGTGCACTAAACTAACATCATTACTGTTATCAAGTAATGACCCAGCAAAAACAGGTTCACTATGAGAGAATGGCTGCAATTCTTCACTTAACTCGCGCTTTAGACCCAAATAGACAATATTATGGATTTCTGCATCTACTTCATTAATATGGCCTCCGACGCCAATAGATAATTTCTCATGAAGGCGCGATTCGCTTTGTTTTTTCAACCGCTTTGTATAAAAGATCTGTTCGTCTTTCTTCACAATCACATAAGGAATAATTTGATAGTAGTTAAAATCATATTCGGCCTTACCTCTTTCCAAATAAAATCCTTCATTTTTAATTAAAGATGATATTTCTTCAAAGGGAATTTGATTGAATCCAATTTTGAAAAAACATTTACTTTTTGGTACAACTAGAACTTTTTCTTCCATTTTATTATCCATCCTCTTAAATCTTCTTTTTTAAGATTATACCATTTTTAGGGATGAATTAAAACAAAAAAATGAAAAAAATACCTGAAAATGACAAAAAGCCAATCATTTTGGCTTTTACTCAATGTTAATGTATTTTTTTGAATCTTTTTCAGATTTTTGTTCTTTTGGTAGGGTTATTGTTAAAGTGCCATTTTGATATTTTGCGCGAATATTTTCTTCTTTTAAATTACCGATATAGAAACTTCTTGAACATGTACCAAAATAACGTTCACGATATACATATTTTCCTTCCTTATCCTCTTTTTCAGCTGTCTCTTCATCCTTTTTCGCATATACTGTCAAATAATTTTCCCCGACATGAATATTGATATCATTCTTATCATATCCAGGTATATCAATCGTAATTAGATAATTGTCTTTCATCTCAACAACATCGGTCTTCATCTTTTGCATGTTTTTGCCGAATTTACTGAATGGAAAGTCAATCCAATTATCAAAAAAACCATCATCATTCAATCCGAAATTATATCCTTCATTCTTAGAAACTGGCGTTAATTTCATTTTTTTACCTCCTTTTTAATCATTTTTATTATTTCCAAATATTCTAATTTTTATAATAAAGACAAAATATACCAAAAAAGCGGATTAAAAAAATCCGCATTTATATTAAAAAATATTTTATTTGATAAAATCTCGATTGTTTTCCAATTTTAATAATTTTTCTTTTATATCCAAACCACCACTAAAACCAGTAAGTTTTTTATTTTTCCCAATTACACGGTGACAAGGTACAATAATCATAATATCATTCGCACCACAAGCCATACCAACACTACGTGAGGCCCTACGATTCCCAATTTTCTTCGCAATCTCACCATAAGTTGTTGTTGCACCATATGGAATTTTTTGTAACTCCTTCCAAACTGAAAGCATAAATTCACTTCCTTTCATTAAGATTGGAATTGTAAATTCTGTTCTCTTTCCTAAGAAATATTCATCCAGCTCTGTTTTTGTCAAGAGGATTAATTCCGTTTCTTCCAATTCTTTACCTATTAAAGACTTAATTGAATTCCCTACATAAATGACTTTTCCTGCTTCTTCTTCAATGTACAACCTTCCAATTGGAAACTCATAAAAATATATTGGCATTAGATAAACTCCTTTATTTATTTATCGCTATTTCAATTGCTTTTAAGATCACTTTACTGCTATATGTAGCTCCGGCAATATAATCAACATTAGTTGACTGTTTCTCAACCACTTTATCAATAATTTCTTCAGCTGGCTTGCCTTTTCCGCTATCATGTTTTATTAAAATAATTTCTGTTATTTGATGATTTTTAACTACAACTTCAACTTTTACATTAATTGGGAAAACTTGATACTCACCCACATAAGTTCCATCTTCAACCATAGATAGATCAATTTCTGATATTTCAAGATTAGACAGCTCTTCAAATCCAGCTTCCAAACGTTTTATTAAAGAGTTTATTCCAAATCCAAGTGCGATAATTATTACGATAATAATCGTTAAGACAAGATAACGTTTCTTAATTTTCATTTTTCACTCCTATTAAATATATATGCATTGTAACATACCAAAATTGATATTTCAATTATTAAATTCAAAAATAATATTATCAATCAAATTTCAGATGAAATAAAAAAAACAAAAAACGGAATAATCCGTTTTAAATAATTTCTTTATACATAACAACTTTATTACGCCCTGCATTTTTTGCTTGATATAGGGCATGATCCGAGCGCTCATATAATTCATTCCATGAGGATATTTTCGAAAATTCGTGTGAAGCAATCCCGAATGATAATGTTAATTTTTCTGATACACTTTTATTTCCGGCTTCAATTTCTAAAAGAGCAACTTCATTGCGTAAGTTATTTGTTAAAACCAACAGTTCCTCATCGCTCATATCGCTTAAAAGAACTGCAAATTCCTCACCGCCTGTTCTTGCAATACATATAGAATGTTGCCTGAAAACTAAATTTAAGGCTAATGCAATCAGCATCAGACATTCATCCCCTTTTTGGTGGCCAAATGTATCATTATAAGGTTTAAAGAAATCAATATCAATCGAAATAATACTCAATGTCTTAGGCTTTATTGGAAGAGTCCATAGTTTTCTAAACGATTGATCAAAACCTAAGCGGTTTAGGACTCCTGTTAAGGGGTCAGTGATTGAGATAATTTCCAATTTTTGATTTAAATCTAATAATCGTTGCTTTGTTCTAACGTGTTCATAAAAAGTATTATAGAAAAAAACTGACAAAAAAACCGACACAAGAAAATAAATTAAAATAGTAAAGATGGTCTCCCGTAGTGTAATAATTCTAAAATACAATAAAAATCCTGTTAAAACATTAGGTAAAACTAAAAGTGAAAAGATTTCCCAGAATGATAGAATTGGAATTGTTGCTAATAAAATGTAAAAGGCAAATAAAGATGCCATTTTTTCAGTTGTATAAGCATCAATTAAATAAAGGGCAGCAATTAATAAAATCAGCAAAAACCAGTATGTTCGATAAATCAACTGTAATGTTGATAATTTCATATCAGAATTTTGAATTTTATGTTCAAATAAGATAATAAAGACCGATATAATTAATATTAAAATTAATAATACAAAGAAGACAAAGGTATAGAAGTTATATTCATACTCAAACAATTTCATAAAAAAGACAATCAAAGTAAGCGCAATGATTAATAATGAAATTGGTAACAATCTTCGGATATTAATTTTCGCAATTTCATAGACGATTTGGCTATGAAAATACTGATTATTATTGCGGTAGTTAAATAAATTTTTAAGTGCATCAAATAATTCAAATCTTGATTTTTTCATTTGATAATCATCACCTATTTTCAAAGATATTATTGTATTGACATTATATCAAAAAAGGATAAGATTGAAAAGCAAAAAAGAGGAAAAAATTAATTTTCTTCTCGTTTTTGTAAATAATTAGCCATATTTATTAGATTTTTTTCTAATTCTTCGATTGGAACCGGTTTACTTAACAAATATCCTTGATAATAATGACAGCCCAGCTTTTGAATTATATTCAATTGATCTAACGTTTCAATTCCTTCTGCAACAACTTTAAAATTTAGTTGCTCAGACAAATAGCATAGCGTATTAACTAAAGCGCGGTCTGTTTCATTGTCTGTTATTGCCGTTATAAACGAGCGGTCAATTTTAATGAAATTAATTATATATTGTTTTAAATATAGCATAGATGAATAACCAGTACCAAAGTCATCCAAATATACCTTGATATCACGTTTAAACATCTCATTTAACTTTATTTTTGTTTCCTCAACATTATGGAAAGCAACATTTTCCGTAATCTCAATACTAATATTTGATGGTTCTATTTTATATAAAGATATGATTGAATCAATTTTTGTTAAAAAGTTTGGATCATTAAATAACACTGGTGAAATATTAATTGATACATTATAAACTTTTTCACCATTTTGCTGCCATTTTACAATTTGCTCACAAACCTTTTTCATAACGATTAAATCAATTTCTTTAATGACTCCAATTTCTTCGGCAATCGGAACAAAAGTATTTGGATATACAATTCCTTTGGTTGGATGGTTCCATCTAACTAATGCTTCAAGTCCCATAACTTCATTTGTTTTACAATCGGCAATTGGTTGATAATATATCACAAAATCATTTTTTAAGATTGATGATTTTAGATCATTTATCATTTCATATTTATTTTTTAAAAAGAAGTCAAGGTCGGAATTATAAATGAAAAAACAGTTTTTTCCAATGCTTTTTGCTTGATACATTGCCATATCCGCTTTTTCAATAACATCATTCATTCTAGGTCCATCAGCAGGATATACTGCAACTCCAATGCTAGCTGAAATAACTACTTCTTTATTATTGATTTTGTAAGGTTGAGCTAAAGAATTGAGAATATGTAAAAGTTTTAATTCCAACTTGATGCCAATATCAAGTTCAAAGGCAATAAGCAAGAATTCATCTCCTGATAAATGAACAATCATATCTTCATCATCAGCAATTCCTTTTAAACGATTTGCGATTTGTTTTAGTAACAAATCACCATAATAATGCCCTAAACTGTCATTGATATTTTTAAAATCATCAACATCAATAAATAGAACTGATGCTAATCGATTAGATTCAACAATTCGTTTTCGTTCATTACAAGCACAGGATTTGCCATCACAAAATTGATTATTTAACGGACAATAATCTAATAACATATTACGGTTTGGTAAATTGGTGAGAGAATCGTAGAAGGCAAGTTTTTCTAGTTTGTTAACTAATAAATTATTCCTTTTCAACATTCTTAAGATTCCGATTTGCAATAATACAATTGCTATTAAAGAGAAAAACTCATAAACTGCAAGATTGATATAATCAAATAGGGCGGTATCAATTGCAAAAATAGATGCGATAAAATTCCATATCCATGCTAGCAATACCAGTGAAAACCCAAAGATAATCACTTTCATTTTAAATTTAATTATTAAAATCAAGATAATAACCGAGATCACAATTTTTATTCCTTGAAAAATTGTTACATAAAGGTTATTTCCTTTTTCAAGATAAAAAAATCCCACTAACAATAAAATAAATGAGATGATAAACGAAAAAATTAAAATATATATAAGCTCTTTTTTTATTACTTTCATAACATGTCCTCTTATATATATTATATCATCTTTTTAATTTTTTTGAAATATTATAATGTAAAAAAATAATATTAATTGACTTAATTCGTCATAATATGTATAATTATGAACTTGTAGAGTTAATAAATTAGATTAATTTACAAATACTAAAAGAAAGATTTTTTTAATCTTAGGAGTAAAAATAATGGACTTTATTTGGCGTTCTTTTACAGAAATATCATGGCAACAAATAGTTATGATTATTGTAGGCAGTGTCTTAATCTTTTTAGCAATTACCAAAAAGATGGAACCAGCTCTCCTTTTACCAATGGGTTTTGGAGCGATTTTAGTTAATCTTCCACTTTCTGGAGTTTTAGATCAAACGATTGGAAATATCGAGTCCCATGGCATCATTACCTGGCTTTTTAAGACCGGAATCGAAACATCAGAACTATTTCCACTGCTCTTGTTTATCGGCATCGGAGCAATGATCGATTTTGGGCCGCTTCTATCTAATCCAAAACTAATCTTTTTTGGAGCTGCAGCACAAGTTGGAATCTTCTTAACGATTATTATCGCTAGTTTAATGAACTTTGAACTAAAGGATGCAGTTTCTATTGGAATCATTGGTGCCGCTGATGGACCAACTTCAATCTTAGTTTCTAATGTTTTAGATAGTAAGTTTATTGGCCCAATTGCAGTTGCTGCTTATTCATATATGGCCTTAGTTCCGATAATTCAACCATTTGCTATCCGTTTAGCAACAACAAAAAAAGAACGAAAAATCAAAATGGCATATAATCCGAAAAACGTATCTAGAAAAGCAAAAATTCTCTTTCCAATTATCGTGACAATTATTGCCGGCTTAATTGCCCCGGCTTCCATTGCCTTAGTTGGATTCTTAATGTTTGGTAACTTAATTAAAGAATCAGGAGTATTAAATGAATTATCAGAAACTGCAAGTAAAACCTTAGTGAATCTAATCACACTCCTATTAGGGATTACAATCGCTTTTAAAATGACTGCTGAAGCATTTGTCACTATAGATACTCTAAAAATCTTGGGATTAGGTTTAGCGGCCTTCTTCTTTGATACCGTCGGCGGTGTTTTCTTTGTTAAGGGAATCAATTTATTTACCAAAAATAAAATCAATCCCATGATTGGAGCGGCTGGAATCTCAGCCTTCCCAATGTCAGCACGTGTTGTCCAAAAAATGGGTCTAGAATCTGACCCCGAAAACCATTTATTGATGCATGCCGTATCAGCTAATGTCGCTGGACAAATTGCTTCGGTTTTAGCTGGTGGAGTCATTCTTTCAATGATGGCCATGATATAAAGAGGTGAAACGATGTTTTTGAACAATCTTCCTTATGAATTAGCCTATAAAGGTATGTTAACAATTTTTCTTGCAATCGGTATTATTTATCTTGCAATCCATCTTTTATTGAGATTTACAAAAGATAAAAAATAAGTTTAAAAGGTTCCCTTAATTTAAAAAGGGAACCATTTTTATTGAATGAATGCTAATATTTCTTTGGTCAATTCATCTAATTTATCTACAATTGGTGAGTGACCACAATCTTCGAACCTTACATACTTAGAATTCTCTAGAGCATTGATATTTTCTAAAACCATATATTCTAACACAGTTTTATCGTTTATTCCCCAAAAATGAAGAACTGGACATTTAATATTAGATATCGTATTGTCACCTTGACGATAGAAGTTTGGTTGATTAGACATATTTAAAGTGGCTAGAGCATAATCAACATCTGCTAAATTTCGTTGTTTTAATGTTTCAGCAATAAACAACTGATAATCTTCCTCATTTGGCTTGTTATTTGTATAAATTAATAAGTCATATACATATTTGATTATTGCACCGTTTTTTGCATTAATTGCATCTATCATCGGTTTGACTTGCACAGGGTCGTTAGCTAATTCTTGACTTGATTGATACACTTCACCAATAACTGGTTTACCGGTGGCATCCTTTTTGAAAATCGGATAACCTTTATGAGTTGTAGAATTCATTAATATTAATGAATTAATAGCTTCAGGATATAAAGCAGCAAATTCCATTGCTACGCCACCACCTAATGACCATCCTAGAAGATGTGCTTGACTGATTTGAAGTTGATCCATAAATAATTTCACATCAAGGGCTAATTCCTTTAAACTTGAAATTTGTTGATGATAAGAAGAATCACCAAAACCTCTTAAATCAGGAGCATAAACTTTTATATTCTCGGGCAATTTTTCTAACAACGGTTTAAAATAGACTCCTGATGATAAATTTCCATGAATTAAAATCAGAACTGTCGGACCATTACCTTGTTCAAGGTAATGAATCGTTTCACCATTTTCTAAAAGAACGTGCTTTTTATTCATTTCTTTTTTGCCTTTCTATATATCATATTTAAGATCTGCATTTACAAAACCAATAATCAAAGTTGTAAATATCAGTGGTTTTTCATACATTGAAGCATGACCAGCCTCCGGAATTTTTATCCACTCGGAGTTCAAGATATTCTTATATAGATATTCCTGATTCGATACTGGAGTCAAGTAATCTTCTTCCGCGGATATGATTAAGGTTTTAGCAGTTATCATATGCAATTTATCCCGAACATCAAAGCTTTCGGCACTTAAAGTTAAGCGTTCCATTGCATCTAAAAAGACCGGATTCGAAAAGATTGGCAGTAAAACTTGTTCACGCCTTTTCATCCATTCGAGACGCTTTTCATAATAATGAGGAGAATATATAACCGGAATTGTTGTTTGATAGTAATGCTTACCATTTCTTGTTTTTCCGGATGCTATCCACCCTCGCCCAATATCCTTTAACCATGGACTCGTATACGCAGTTGTATTAAATAAAAGTAACCGTTCAACGAGATTCGGATATTTAATCGCAAACTGTAAAGCTACTTCTCCACCATATGAAATTCCAACAATATTAATCTTTAAAACTTCTAGATGCTCTAGTAAAGCCTTAATTAAATCAACTTGAAGCATTTGTGAATATGAATCTGTCATTTTATCGCTTTGTCCTTGGTCAAGAAAATCTAATCGAATTACTTTATTATGGCCAGCTAAAGTTTTCATAAACGGTTCCCAACTCTTAGTTGACATCATAATTCCGTTTAAGATTAAAACTGGTTTTCCATCTCCTTCAACTGTATAAAAGACATCTTTATCTAAATATTTAAAATAACTCATGGATATACCCTAATTCTAAAGCTTCCTTAGTTAATTGATCTCTGAATTTCGGATGAGCAATACTGATTAATAAACGGACTCGTTCACGAATATTTGTTCCTCTAAGGTTAACCATTCCATATTCGGTAACAACATAATCGACATCATTTCTTGATAAAGAGACTGCAGCGCCTGGTTTTAAGGTAGATACAATTTTAGAGATTTCTTCACGTTGTCCAGTTGTAGGATTTTTAACCATTGCTGTTGAATATAAAGCCATAAAAGAGCGACCGTTTTTCGCATTCTGAGCACCAACAGCCGTATCGCTTTGACCACCAGTTCCACTAAACTGTTTGGGTCCGATTGATTCACTTGCACATTGGCCGGTAAGATCAATTTCAAGTGTGGAATTAATTGAAACCTGATTATCATTTAAACCAATAATATGAGGATCATTAACATATGCTCCGTTTAAGATCATTACGCTTGGATTATCATCAATAAAATCATATAATTCTTTCGTTCCTAAGGCAAAACAACAAACATGCTTATTAGGGTGAAGTGTCTTTCTTTTACCAGTGATGACACCCGCTTTAATTAAGTTAACCATTTCGCTTGTAAACATTTCGGTATGAATACCTAAATCCCGTTTACCATATAACGATTTCGCAACCGCATTTGGCATTCCTCCAATTCCAAGTTGAAGTGTATCACCGTCATGAATCTTTTCAGCAATCAACTTTCCGATTATCATATCTTTCTCTGTTGGTTCTTCATTAGGAATCGTTGGAGCTGGATAATCAACATCAATTAAATAATCTATTTCACTTAAATGAACTTCCAAATCTCCAAACGTTCTTGGAAAATTCTTATTGACTTCGATAATGACAATATCAGCGGCTAATAAGGTTTCTTTTTCATAAACATTTGATAAAGAAAGTGATAAAAATCCATGCTTATCCGGTGGTGTAGCTGTTGTTACAAAAATATTCGGTTTAATATGATATAAACGTTTTTTCCCAGCTAAATGAAGATGATTTGGAATAAATGAGATATTTCCATGTTCATGAGCCTTTCTTAAGACCCCTGTATAAAACCAACCATCTAATTTAAAGTTATGGCGCCATTTTTCTTCAATAAAAAATTCACTATAAACAAAAGGTAGACAGTTAGTTACTGTTACGTTTTTGACTCTTGGTCCTGCTAAATGAAGATTTGACATAAAGGCTTGGGGCTCACTAGCTGCCATCCCCACGATAATCTGATCATTATCTTTAACTAAATCAATTGCTTCTTGAATACTTATATATTTTGCTTGTTTCAAATTGATTACCTTCTTTCTTTAAAAAACAGGGGAGATGAAATCTCCCCTAACAAAATTCATCTGATTATTTTGCCTCAATTTCTTCAATTGTTTCAATTTCACGAACCTTAGTAAAGGCTTCGATTGCAAAATCAGTTTCAACAACATCAGTAGTTGCAGGATTATCACCAAGAGTGAATCCATATTTCAATAATGACATTGACGCAATACCCCAACGTTTACCTTCAGTAAAGTCAACGATTCCACCCATTGGAATATCAATTGGAGCTTGTTCCATAGCTGTAATATAGTTTTTCCATGTTAATTCTTCTTCATTTTCATCTACTCGTTTTAGCCCTTCTACAAACACAGTAGCGGCAATATAACCAGCGATCGCAAATGAATTACCGTAATAAGCAATTTTTGTAGCTTCCGGTAAATCAGCTTGATTGATTGTTGCAATATATTTTTGAACGGCAGCTTGACCAGCAGGAGTGAAGATATCAACCCATGCATTAGTAAAGATTGGACGTGCTTCATTATATTCTTCATGTTTTACTTGGGTAACATCCGCATTTACATAAGATGTAAAGACAGGAACATTTAAGCTCGCATCGTGCATTGCTGATAAAGTATAGTTAAATGGAGCTTGATTCATCGCAAGAATAACTACTTTAACGCCTTCATTTTTAAGTTTATTAACGGCAGTAGATGCAGTTTCTGAAGTTACGGTTTCATAAATAAAGTTATTAGCTTTATTCAATTTAGTTGCTTCAATTTCAACACCTTCTTTAATTGAGTTACCAACATCATCATTTGTATAAAGAACGCCGACTTTCGCATTAGCAGCTAATTTTTCATTTCCTCCGGCACCATGTAATGACTCTTGTAAAGCTCTTGCCGTCATGATTCTTCCATCAGTTAAGTAAATTGGTTGCACAGCCATCACTGGGCTTCCAACAGCTTTTTCAATGTATAAATCATTGATACCTGTTGCTGCATAAACCATCGGAATACCAGCTTTTTTAATCATTGGAATGGTAGCTCCAACAGTTGGAGTTCCAAAGTGACCAACTAAAGCAAAGACCTTATCTTCTTCAATTAGTTTTTCAGTATTTGTAAGGCCTTTTGCACTATCAAATGCATCATCATAATGTTTGAATTCAATTGTACGTCCACCAATACCGCCGGCATCATTTATTTCTTTAAAGACAGCTTTGATCGCGTCATTGAATGGGACACCAATCCCTGAATAATCACCAGATGTTGCAGCTGTATTACCTACTAAAATGGTTGTGTCAGTAACACCTTGAACTTTTCTTTGACCATCGCATGCAGTTAAAACAAAAACTGCAGATAAAGCGATTAGCAAAAATAAAAATTTTTTCATAATTTTCTCCTTTTTTATTTATATTTACCAATTTTATGGTAGATACCTAAATTTAATGATCTCCGAGGTAAGCTTTTACTAACGACTCATCTTCTAGTAAAGCGCTTGCATTACCTTCGGTTTTAATTTTGCCTAACTCTAAAACATAGACATAATCTGCTATTTTTAAAGTCTGATAGGCATTTTGTTCAACAATTAAGATTGTTTTTCCGCGTCGCTTGATTTCACTGATAATCTTAAAGATATCCTGAACAATCATCGGTGCTAATCCAAGTGACGGTTCATCAAGCAGCAGCAGTTTTGGTCTAGACATTAACGCTCGTCCAATTGCTAACATTTGTTGCTCACCACCAGAAAGTGTTGAAGCTTGTTGCTTTCTTCGTTCTTTTAAGACCGGGAAATAACCGTAAACTTCATCTAATGTTTCTTTCAACAAGACCGATCTGCTAAGATATTTGTTAGTTATAGGGTTTACCTCACCCTTTAACGAATATGCTCCAACTAATAAATTTTCTTCAACGGTTAACCCTCGTAAAATTAATCTTCCTTCTGGCGATTGGATTACTCCTAAATTGGCAATCTTATATGGCTCTAAATTAGTTATATTTTTGCCGTCGAAGATAATTGTTCCACTTTTAGCTTTTGTAACCCCATTTATCGCTCTAATCGTCGACGTTTTCCCAGCACCGTTAGCGCCAAGAATAGCAATTATCGAACCTTCTGGGACTGATAAATTAATTTCTTTAATGGCTCTAATAATACCATAATCAACAATTAAATTCTTTACTTCCAAAACATTAGCCATTTTATTCACCTCCTAGATAAGCTTCACGAACAAGCTTATTGCTTTGAATTTGACTAGGAGTGCCAATTGCTAACTTTTTACCAAAGTTAATCGCACAAACAGTATCGCAAATATCCATTACTAAGCCCATATCATGTTCAACAAGAAAGATCGTGGCTTGATATTCATCGCGAATTTGGCGAATCGATTTGGCTAAGGCCTTTGTTTCGGCTTCATTTAAACCAGCTGCTGGTTCATCTAAGATAATCAATCTTGGATTAATCATTAACGTCCTTGCTAACTCAATTCGTTTTAAAATTCCATAAGGCAAACCAATTGGATAAGCATTTCGATAATTAAATAAATCTAATTTTTGTAAAACATCTTCAGCTTTTTTTCTTAACACCATTTCTTCTTGTTTTAGACGTCTTGAATTGAATAGATGTCCAAAAAATGAAGATTTATATAAGGTATGGCCTCCAACAAGCAAGTTTTCTAAAATCGTTAATTCCCATATCAATTCAACATTTTGAAATGTTCGAACTATACCTTCACGAATGACATTATGGACCCGATATTTATTCAATAAGACGATTTCATCCTTACGGTTTGAATAATATATATGTCCAGACCGTGGTTTATAAAATTGCGTAATACAGTTAAAAACGGTTGTTTTACCAGCACCATTTGGCCCAATCAAACCAAAGATTTCGCCCTTTTTTACTTCAAAGCTTAAATCATCAACAGCTTTAACACCACCAAAATGCATCGAAAGATTGTCAATTCTTAAAATTACATCATCATTTAGTTCATATTTAGTCACTTGTTTTGATAACAAAGCGATACTTCGATGTGCAGATGATAATTGATGCTGTAATTTTTTAATTTTTAATTCTGCTTTTTTAGTTGCATTCTTAATAAAGTCTTGATCTTTTGAAATTAATTCATTTTCAATCTTGTTATATTCATTTTCTAACGCTTGCGCCATCTTTTCATAAGACTCTTGATCCTCTTTCGTTGGCTTTACGTTAAACTCACTCTCAACTTGATCCAAAGCTTCGGTTTTTTGGTTTTCTAATTCTTCAAAGCGAAGTTGATACATCTCATCAAGGTCTTCTTTTGTTAGATCACTACCTTTATTTTGGACATGACGTTTTTTTGTTTGTTTCAAGCGACGTTCCAACATATCATATTTTTCGTTAACGGCCTTAATCTGAAACGTTTTTTCTTCTTCAAGATATTCACTTTTAACTTGAGCTTTTTTCGCATACGGCATGAGTTGATCTTGATGTTGCAGCTGAATTTTTTCTAACTTTGCTTCTGTTTTTTGTTTGCGTTTTTTGATTATCAGAGGAAGATAGACATTGATGAATTCGATTCTTGATTCTAAGTCTTCGCTACGCTTTACAAGCCCATGAATCTTATCTTCAATCTTCGCCATAACGATACTCCTTCCATTTGCGTTTATACTTTTTGTACAAGGATACGATTTTTACTTTTAAACTGCCAAGAAGACGAATTAATCCACCCGGATAAAAGATTACAACTAAAATAATTAATAATCCATTAAAAATTAACGTAATTGAAGGGTTTTGAACAAAGTAAGGAATCTTTTGAAGAACTGCAATATCTAAGCCAAAGATCATAAATGTCCCTAAGACAACCCCAAAAATGGATCTTGAACCTCCGACGACAACTGCGGCTAAAATGCTTAAAGAAAATGCTAAATTCCAATTGGTCGGAATTGTAAATGAAATATAAGCCATATAAAGAATTCCGGCAAAAACCGCATAAACGGTTGCGATCACAAAGGCCGTTAGCCGGTATTTTAAAATACTAATTCCCATTGCTTGGGCCGCAGAATCACTGTTTTTCATCGCTGATAATGCTCGCCCAGTGGGACTGTTAATAATATTTAAAGTCAGAATCATCGTTATGACCAACGCAAAGATCACAAAGATGAAGACCATTTCTCTTGATAACTCAAATGTAAAGAGTTTAAACGCCTCTAATCTTAACCCACTTGTTCCTCTTGTAATATTAACTGCGTTTTTAAAAACTTCATTTAAGATTTGGGATAAACCTAAAGTGATAATGGCTAGATACATCCCTTCAATTCTTAAGGAGATAAAGCCGATGATACCACCGATGATAACCCCTAATACTAACGAAATCGCGAGAATGATAATAAATGGCAAATTTAAACGATTCGAGAAATAACCTAAAAAGTATGTTCCTAATCCGACAAACCCCGCAGTTCCTAAAGAAGCTAAGCCCCCATATCCAAGGAGGATCGAAAACCCTAACCCGATGATAATATAAATCATCGTATATCCAAAGGCTCTGATTGTAGAAATACCGAACCCACTAACATTTAAGAAATATAGGATTTGAAATAATAACATCAGTAATCCTAAAGCGATAAACCCGAAATACGGATGATTTATGATAACTTTTAGTTTATGACGGCGTTCTTCACGCATTTTTTCACGATATAACATATTACACCTTCTTTGCAATCCGTTTTCCAAATAAACCTAAAGGTTTAATTAAAACGATCAATAAAATAATACAATAAACGATGACATTTTGCCAAGATGAATTATAATATGCAAACATATTACTGAAAAGTGGAATAATGATCGCACCGATGATTGGCCCAAAAAACGACGAAAATCCACCTAAAATTGCCGCCATAAAGCCATTGACCTGAACACCGAGCATTAACCCTCCGGTTACTTGACCTCCAAATGGAGCGAGCAAGACCGCAGCGACTCCACCTAAACTACCCGCAATCGCCCAACTTGCGGCCGTAATAACTTTCGTATTGACTCCCATCATCTTTGCAACTACTTCATTTGAAGCTGTTGCCCTAACACCAAGGCCCCATTTCGTTAATTTTAAGGCTGCAAATAAAACCGTTAATAATGAAACTGTTATGACAAATGTATATATGAAGTGAGCAGGGATTGTTAAGTCATACCCGATAAAACTAAAAGAGATAATATCATATGAAAATCTTGGAATTTCATAAGGAATTGCCCCAAAGATAAACGGGATGATTCCAGATATGGCTAAGACTAATCCCATTGTAATCATTTGTTTCCCAACGGGACTAACAAATTTAGCACTTCTGATGATTACAACATCGATAAATAATCCTAATAAAAAGGCTACAAAAGCTCCAATCAACAAACCTGCAAATAATGTTTGAGTCGGATTAAGCTTCGTTAATGATAACATAAGCTTAGCCGCAACATATGCTCCGAAAGTAGCCATTGTTCCTTGAGCAAAGTTTGTAGTAATCGATGTCCGAAAGATTAAGACAATTCCGGTTGTTGCTAAGGCTAAAACACATATTAGATTGACACTATCCAAAAAGGTTTGAAAAAACAATCTTGTCGGCATCGTTAATAAGACAATTAATAAAAACAACACAAACCCACCAGCTAATAAATAATTAAGGAGGCGGTTTCTAATATCACTGCGATTATTTTTCTTTTTTAAAACAAATAAATCAATCAGCAAAAAGGCCACGAATAAACTAATAATTAAAATGATAAATAAGATCCAAAACATATGATTAGCCCCACTTTATGATATTAGCAGCCCAAACATAGCCGATACCAGCAGCTAGGGTGCAAATCACAGTTCCTTCTTTAATTTGTCCAGTTTGAAGGGCTAAATGAATCGATAAAATCTGATCAATTTGTCCTAAATGGCCATAATCTTCCAAATAAATAGTTTGGTTATTATTTAAACCTAAATCAGCGACTAATGCATTGTGACCGGAACGTTTGATATGAAGGACCGCCAAATAGCCAATATCTGATCGTGAAAGATTAGACTTTCGTAAAGCCTCATCAATACATCGATACCAGTTTGGCATTGAGACTTCATTCAAACGGTTTTTCATTTTCACTGGATCCATTAAGCGTAACGACTTCGGAGCTTCTAAATAATTTTCCAAAGTTATCGGTTTCGCAATCCCTCCAATTTCAACTCCCGCGGTCCTTGATAATGAACCATCAGCAATAATATGAGAACCTAAGAGGAGATTTTTTCCGTAATTTTTCTTAAGAATAATGGCTCCAGCTCCCGCACTTAAGTTATACATCATTGACATATTTTTATCACTAAAATCAACGAAGTCACCATTACGATAACCGCCAACAATCATGATTGTATTAATCTCTACATCTGCGATTAACATATCTTTTGCCATTTTTAAAGCTGAACAAGTCGTACAACACCGGTTTTGAACATCAATTCCCCAGGCATTCGTCGCATTAATTTGATCTTGAATATATAAAGCTGAGGTTGTGAGCGGATACTCCTTCCACTCTTCACCAATGCATAAAATGACATCAATTTCTTGGGGATCGATTCCGGTATTTTTTAATGCATCGAGGGCAGCATAAACTCCCATTTGTTGGGTTCCGTCATTTTCGCCCGGAACAGCAATTTGGCGAATCCCTAACTTTTCAATTATGGCTTCTTCCGTCCAAACACCATTGGTTTGTTCACTGATTTCTTTGGCGCGGATTTTTGTTTGTGGTATATAAATTCCGGTTCCAACGACTCCAACAGTTGGTATTTCCATAAAATCACTTCTTTCTAAATATTTATTTCCTATAGACGCATTCCGCCATTAACATTAATGGTTTGACCAGTAATATATGAAGAGTCATCACTTGCTAAGAAGACTGCGACTTTCGCAACTTCTTCTGGTTCACCTAAACGGTTAAGCATTGTCATCTTCGCAAAACTTTGTAATAAGTCTTCGGGAACAGTCTTAATGATATCAGTCATAATATATCCCGGAGCAATCGCATTCACGCGCACTGGAACTCCTTTGCGAGCAAATTCTTTTGCCCAAGTCATTGTTAAACCGAGAACACCAGCTTTCGTTGCAGCATAATTTGCTTGACCGATATTTCCAAACACGCCAACCACAGAAGAAATATTGATAATGCTTCCGCCGCCGATATTTTCCATATGCGGACCAACATAACGGGTTAGATTAAAGACACCCTTTAAGTTAACATTAATGACGGCATCCCATTGTTCATCAGTCATCTTTCTTGTCATCGCATCTTTAGTGATTCCAGCATTGTTTACTAGGATATCTATTTTACCATATTTATTGATGATTTCTTCAAAAAATGTTTTACATCCTTCTACATTAGTAACATCTAATGGATAACGAAAGACATTTTCGGCACTATACATTAATTCACCTAAATCCGCAGCAATCACAATTGCTCCTTCCTTAGCAAATGCTTTACAGATTTCCATGCCAATTCCTTTGGCACCACCAGTTACAACTGCAACTTTTCCTTGTAATTTCATTTAAATCCTCCTAAACTAATTTTAATATAACAGCAGTACCCATACCGCCACCAATACATAAACTTGCCAATCCATATTGATGATTGTTTCTTAACATTTCATGAATGAGGGTTACAACAATACGGTTACCGCTCATTCCGACAGGATGACCTAAAGCAATTGCACCACCGTTTAGATTCGTTTTTTCAAGCAATGTTTCTTTTGAAACTTGATGT
>OBJA01000439.1_pt1 | contig 36946 bp, 28 predicted proteins | sample 1519751 | NCBI WGS metagenome assembly OBJA01 (sample SAMEA3881238, study PRJEB22517) | soil metagenome | biome: lake sediment; feature: soda lake sediment; material: sediment, water from around vicinity | place: India | collected 2013-12-23 | depth 3 m
CAGTTCCAGCATCTCCACCGGATAGCCGGTCTTCTCGGCAATCACCTCCAGCAAGGCTGTCGTCACCTGATTCTGAGGGGCGTCAGAAGGCTGTATGTCGACAGAATTGACCGGTGTGACGGCCTTGATTTCATCTGCAGATTCTGTTTGTCGTATGACACCTGGAGCAGCAGGCAAATTGACAGCGGTAGAAGTTGTTGCCGTGTCAACCGCCGACCCCTTGGTGCCGGCAACAGGGTCAATAGAAGCCCCGCTCATGAGGTAACGTTGCTGTTCTACCAACTGCATAAAGGATCGGGTTGCTGCCTGTTGCCCTTCCAGAAACTGCTGGTGCAATTTGGCCGTTTGCTGTTGGATCGCCTGGAGGGCTTCGATATTCTGCTGGGTCAGGTGCAATGCTGCAGAAAGGTCGGAACCCGTACCCCTCGAAGGTATAGGCATTATGTCAGACACAGGCAGATTACTCTTCTTATCGGGCATTGAATCTACTCTTATCGGTTTTTCCGGCTGAGGTTGTTGGATCATGACAGGCTTGGTAGCGACGTGCTTACGAGCAGGTCGCGGTTGCGGCTTCCTGAAGTAATTGGCCCCGGTCAAAGAGATGGTCATGGATTTTCTGTTCCCCGACTGTGTTGATGGGGAGTCGAGCTCCACATCATCCCAGGCGGACAAACGAATGTCAGTTCCAAGAGCAGACAACCGGGCCAACATACGGGCCAGATCAACCATCGCACAGCGCTTGCCGTTGGAAGCATCAAGGGCGACGGCATGGAAGTCCCTGCCTTCAAGAATGCTCCTGATCATTCCGCTTAAGCGAGCACCGGGTCCCACTTCGACAAATATCCGTACACCGTCACGGTACATGGCTTCAATTTCGTTAACAAAATGGACCGGGGCAGCCAGCTGTTGCGCCAATTGATTTTTGATGTTTTCCGTTGATTGCGGATATCTGTCGCCTTTGGTATTGGAGTAAACCTGGAACCTTGGTAGCTGCACTTGAGTTGTCAGCAACTCATCAGCAAAGGGTTGAGCGGCAGAGGCCACCAGGGGACTATGAAAAGCAGCAGCCACATTCAAGCGGGTACAGGACACCCCTTGTTCACCCAGTAGTGTCTCCGCTCTGTTGATTTCGGCAACAGAGCCGGACAAAACACCCTGATTCGGCGTATTGCGGTTGGCAAGAACGAGGTCAAGTTTCTTACTAGTGATAAAATCTGCAATTTCATCCAACGGTGCCGAAACAGCCAGCATCGTCCCACGATCGGCACCATCGCCGGCCATCAACTCGCCACGCAAGCGCGACAGCCGATGAAGATCCGGGGCAGAAAAGGCTCCGGCACGACAAAGGGCAACCAACTCGCCATAACTGTGACCTGCTGCTGCTTGTGGCACCAGTCCGAAGCGTTCCAGCACGGCACTGGCACCCAAACTCACCGCACCCAGCGCCGGCTGTGCCACGTCGGTAGCACGCAAATTATCCATGGCCTGCTGTTGTTGATCAGCAAAGGTAAAGGGGCGGGGATAAATCAAGTCAGTGAGATGTTTGCGCGGAACCTGTGCCGTTTCAGAAAAGGCTGCATCGGCCTCAGTAACAACCGCTTGAAATTCCGGAAACTGAAGTGCCAGTTGTTTCAGCATCCCCGGATACTGAGCCCCCTGACCGGGAAAGACAAAGGCGATATCACCTTCTTCTCTGCGTGAAGAAAATATGGTTCCATCAGGTGTTTCATGCCAGGTTTTTGTATTATCGCCAAGCAGGGCCATTGCACTGTCCAGCCGTTTGTCAAGATCTGCTGTTACCTGTTCTACGACCAGTATCAGTCGACAGGCGGCTTTGTTGTCAAAAATAGTGCGCTGCTGTTGCGCCACAATACGCAACTGCTGCCAGTCTCCGGTGCGCGGAATTGACTGAAGCTGTTTTTTCAAGTCACCCCTGTCAGGCCCTGAAAACGGCAGGATCTGAACATTCCCGTTCCAGTCTGTTACAGTTTTTTCCTGCGCGTATTCTTCCAGAAGACAGTGAAAATTGCTGCCACCAAAACCCAACGCACTGACAGCAGCACGGCGGGGATGGTCCCCTGCAGGGAACCAGGGGCGGCACTCACTGTTGACATAAAAAGGGGAATCTTTTTCCAGTAATACGGCAGCAGGCTGTTGCACCTTTATCGTCGGTGGCAAAACCTTGTGATAAAGCGCAAGAGTCGCCTTGATCAAGCCGGCAGCACCGGCAGCCGCCTTGGTATGGCCGATCTGCGATTTGATTGAACCTAACGCGCACCAGGGCTGTTGCGCGGAACCGAACACCTCACGCAGAGCTTTAACTTCTATGGCATCCCCAACCCTGGTACCGGTTCCGTGTCCCTCAACCAGTTCGATGGTATCCGGAGTCACCCGGGCCTGTTCATAGGCACGCTTGAGTGCCTTGACCTGCCCCTGGGCGCTGGGCTCATAAATTGCGGCACCACGACCGTCACTGGACGTTCCAACCCCCTTGATGACGGCGTAGATTCGGTCACCATCGCGCTGCGCATCGGCAAGGCGCTTCAGAACAACAACACCAAGCCCCTCGCCAAGGGTTGTGCCATCAGCATCATCAGAATAGGGTTTGGCGTGTCCCGAAGGAGATAAGGCTGGAGTTTTGCTGAAACAGGTATACATGAAAATATCATTGAAGGTGTCAACACCACCGGCAATCACCATGTCGGAACGCCCGGCTGCCAGTTCCAGGGCAGCAAGATTCAAGGCACTTAACGAACTGCCACAGGCCGCATCAACAACGCAGTTGGTGCCACCAAAATTGAAATGTTTGCTGATCCGCCCGGCAACAACATTACCAAGCAATCCGGGGAAGGAGTTTTCCTGCCACGGCACATAGGAATCAGAAATCCTGGCCATGACATCGGCTGCGGTCTCTTCATCCACCCCGGCTTCGGCCAATGCCTGTTTCCAGCGGGGATGACCGAGGCGGGCACCAAGGGGCACCACCAGTTCAAGGGTGCCGGTTACACCGAGAATAACGCTGACTCGCTCACGGGAAAACTCTTTGCTGTTATGGTATCCGGCATCACGAAGGGCCTGCTCTACCGCCAGCAAACCAAGAAGTTGGGAGGTATCAATGGCTTCCAGGGCATTGGGTAAAATTCCGTAATCCATAGGATTGAAATCTACCGGAGATAAAAAGCCCCCCATTTTGGCATAAACCTTGTCAACGGCTTTGGGATCCGCGTCAAAGTAGTCATCCGACTGCCAATGAGTTGCCGGCACTTCTCGAATACTGTCGACACCGGTTTTGATGTTGGTCCAGAACTGCCGGGTATCCTGCGCGTCGGGAAACATGCTGCCGATACCGATAATAGCCAGCGGTGTCACACTGGAAGCTGTCGTTTGTTCGTTGTTTTTCAACGGAGATACTCCTTGATCATATTTACCGTCAGCGGCGCGTCAATCTGTGAGTCTACAGGAAAATCGTTCCATTGCTGTTGAAGTAAACGCGCCCGCTGAAGCACTGCGGCACCAAAAAGAATATTGTAGGCAACGGTCACAACATGACGGGCTGAAGACGGCTCCATAAAACTTCCCTTGACCCACTCGTTGAAAGCCCCCATGGCAGGACCACACCAGATCTGATAGTCAATCTTGCGCTCGAGGATGCCTTTATTGGCCCACACCGGTGTCTGACCCAGATACCAGCGAAACACCAACGCCATTTTGAATTTTGGATCCTGCTCAGCCTTTTCGATCTGACGCGGATCACGAATCAGAAAATAGCTTCGTGTCTGCTCCCATACGGATTCAAAGGACTGCTTGAAAAAAGTCTGTTCGATTTTCTGTCGTTCAGTGACCGGGAGCGCTTCAAGGCTGTCATAGGCACGATAGAGTTCATAGAGCTTGTGGGCACGAATGGCAAACATGGTTCCACGCTTGACGACCTGAACCTTGACTCCCATCTCAAACATATCACCTGATGGTGCCATAGTGATATCAGCCTGACGGGTTTCTGCCAGCATTTGACGAACCGCATCACAGGTGCCGGACTCAACGCAAGCCTGGTTAACAGTGCCGGTCACCAGATAATCCGCGCCCATGGCAAAAGCGGCAACAGCGGAAGCCGGGGTCGCAATGCCGCCACCCAGGCCAACACGCAAGGGTTGATCATAGTTGTGGTGGTACTGCATCTGATGTTTCTGGGTTAATAAGGTGGGAAACAGTGATAGCGCCGGGCGATTGTCGGTATGTCCACCGGAATCTGCTTCTGCGGTAACATCCTGGGCCATGGGAATCTGTTCAGCCAGTAACGCCTGTTCTTCTGTCAGGTCACCGGAGGCAACCAGTTGGCGCAGAAATTTTTCCGGCGGCGGTGCGAAAAAACGAGCAGCAACCTCCTCGCGTGAAACTTTGGCAATAACACGATTGGGGGTTACAATTCGACCTCCGGCATCACGAGAGATTCCATGGGTTCGATAGCGTACAAGGGGCAGAGTTAAACCCAGAAAAGCCGAAGCCTCAATTAAACGCACACGGCGGCGCAGATAGAGATCGACCAAGGCCTTTTCCAGTTCAGGCTCGCTTGGACTATGAATCAGGTTGACACCAAAAGGTATTTGCGGCCTATGCCGCTGCAGTTCGTCTATTGCCGCCTCGACCTCGTCAAAGGACAGCCCGGCAGACCCGAAGAAGCCCAGCATGCCGGCTTCACCAAAGGCTTTTACCATGGCAATAGAACTGATGCCCTTGGCCATGGACCCGCCGACGTAGGCATAAGTCAAACCGTGATCATGACAGAAAGAAGGGCAACCGAATCCTTGCAGTGTGCAGGCGGGAACAAGGCCGCAAATATCCTCAGGCCTCATCGCTTCTGCAGCAATCAGATCAGACATATCGGCTATTCTTCGTTGCCCACCGGCAGCAACCAATACCAGCGGCCTTGAAACGTGCCGCAACAAGTCCGTGATGGTGGTCTCGCCGGGTAGTTCGACAACGGATGACAAAGACGTGGCGTTGGCATCAAGAGAGGTCAGGGTCACGTAATACTCCTACAGAGACTCCAGAAGGGATTGGATATCATCGACGATTTTCTTGGGTGTTGAGGCTCCAGCTGTCAAACCGATTTTCTGATAGGAGCGCAGCTTGTCAAGGGGCAGCTCTGCTGCTGTTTCAACATGTAGGGCTTTAGTTCCGTGTGATTCAATAACCTGGGCCAAACGCCTGGTATTGCTGCTCTCATAACCACCGGCGACAATCATGAAGTCAACCTGCTCAGCAATGCGAATCGCCTCGCCCTGACGTTTTTTTGTCGCGTCGCAAATTGTGTGCAATACAACAAGGTCAAGATCCCTGCGAGCGGACAAGTCTGAACTGATCGCATCAAAAATGCCGCGATCTTGTGTCGTCTGGGCAGCCAGACAATATTTTCTCGATTGATCAAGGATCTGGGTTCGACACTGCTCCAGACTGTCAAACACAAGAGAATCTGCGGTCGCATAGCTGAGCAGGCATTTAACCTCGGGATGAGTCTGTTCGCCATAAAGCAAAAGGGTGCGCCCCGCAGCCGTGTGCTGTTCAATCAGCAGACAAGCATCCTTAACTTTAGGACAGGTGGCGTCAACAACCCGTATTCCCCGTTGTGTCAACAGAGCCTGTACATGCTTGGGTATTCCATGGGCACGGATAACAACTGTAGCGCCGAAAGGGATGTCTTCCGGCGATTCCGCACTGATGACCCCCTTCAGGGAGTATTCTTCCACCACCTGTGGGTTGTGAATAATTGATCCGAGAATGTAGATCTTGCCGCTGCCGGCACCCTCCTGATCAATCATCTCATCCAGTTTTCGCAGTGCCAGACTCACCCCCATGCAAAAACCGGCACTTCTGGCTCGTACAACGTTCATCAGCTAAATCTGCCCCGTATGTTTCATCAAATTAACCTTAACAAACCGTGCATTATTCCATCAAAAGTTTCTACATGGCAAGGCATATTGACTATATTTTTGGATATAGCCACGTCATATAAATCTAAAGGCCGGTCACTACCGACCGGCCTTTGATAACCACAACAACATCACGCTTGGTTAAAGTTACTGAAATTCTTAGAGACCACTACCGGCAAACAGCTCCATCTGAGTTGTCATGTCCCAATTGGTGTTATCCCCAAGCCCCTTACTTCTCTTAAACGCCTGTAGCGCCGCCAGTGATCCGGGTCCGAACAAACCATCAATCTCCATGCGATAAAAACCATGTTCCGCCAAACGACGTTGTATCATACGTGCATCATCGCGCTGTCGGGGGTTTAGGAAACGCTGCCCCTGCTCCAACGGTCCTGCAACGTATTGTGAGTCTGACAGGGTCGTGTAGTTTTTGGTTGTTGCAAAAGAGCCAACCAACATGGGGTAACCCGAAAACAATCGAAACCCACCACCAGGAGAGTAACCGACGTTGACAAAAACCGGATTACTCCAATTATCAATAGCCAGTTCAGCACCAACCATGGCGATTTTCCAACCCCTGTCATCTATTATGGTGACACTTTCGTGACTGGTTGTCGGACAATTACGTGAACTGTCGGCAAAATTAATGTTTAGCGAACCATCCTCCAGAATTCTGTCAAGGCTGAACACCAAAATAACATAACGTGACGATCTGACAACACGAGGGTTTCTGATTCTGTCAATCATTGACATCTGTTCCCAGCGTTGATGTTCTGCGACTTCTTGAACCGTTGGCGTCATCTGCTCCGCATGAGCAATGGCAAAAAGATACCACGACAGGAAATCTGTGAGAGTGCCGGGTTTTAAAGACAGGTAAGCTTGTTCAGGAACATAATATGCTTCTACACGCGGAAACGTCGGCTGTATTGGATTTACAGCGGACTCTTCGATTAAGATTTCGTTGTTTGAAAGGCGATAACGCGCATGATAGACAACGGAAGTGCGTCTCTTTAATAAATCTTCAAAATGAAAAATACCACCAAGGCGATACAGATTGTCGTCAAGGTTCTCGTGGGCGGTTATATCAATATGACGAACAGAAAAGCCGCTGTAATCGAATGCCTGGTCGTATAATTGATGCTGCCCAGCTCGTGAAAACCTTACCTCTTTCGGCAGGCCAGGCTCCATATACATCTGAAGCAGAATAGTAGAAAGCACCAATTTAACATCCTGAGCCAGGTCTTTATCGTTAATGAGTGCGCGTTCCGGTACTATCTGTACCAAAGAGGGTTCATTGCCAAGGCCCGGCAACGAAATGTTAGAAATTTGTGCGCAGCCAGTACTGATAAACAAAAAGATCAAACTGCAAACCACATAGCGATATTTCAAAGCTTTAATGATACACATATCAATTTACTCCACTACTTGTGTTGGTAAGTTTGATAGACAGGCTGCGACGTGTTGTTGCCCACACTAACATTGTCTCTAATGACATCAATGGCCAGGTTAGTGCCAAATTCTGTATATTTCAAACCAAACGTCATCAGATAGTTTGCCCCCCTTTTGGCAACATCTTTGGTTCGGTTGCCAGTAATCCTACTGGCACGATTATAGGTGTGACCCGCTGCATTTCCAATAAGGTAACCCGTACCCAAGCTGGCGGCACCTCTAACGGTAGCACTTTGCATTCCTTGCAGTATTGCATCTACCTGAGAAGCACCACGATTTAATGCAGCCTCATAAACGTTGGCAAAATCTCGACCGGCGTCCAGTCCTGCAGTTATAGGTGCGTTGACAACTGGAATGAAACTTAAAGCGACATGCGCACCGTAACCAATATGATCAATTACGTCCACGGCCACTACAGCAGTATTCCAACGGGAACTGCTCGTTTGAGTTCTCGCGAGATCAGCTTCCAACCCATGCTGAATCAGTACCCTCGATGCCCGCGTACTGTTCTTCCAGTCGTTCAAGGTTTGCCCAGTACCGGCCTGCCCTCCCAAACCTTCCCAGACTTGTCTGAGTTGACCTTCTGCCGGTGTTTGAAGCTGTGGTGTTGCGCCGGAAACTCCAGAGGGTTCATAATTCAATGGCAATGAAAAAATATCAATAGTAACGGATATGCTGCTCGTATCGCCACCGCCATCACTCCCTCCCCCATCGCCGCCACCGTAGGCATACAAATTCGGGTTGTTCACAGCCATCGTCAAAGAGATCACGGCGATCACCAACACACATCTCTTAAGGAAATCATTCAAGCAACCACTCATCCTTTAGCTCCTTTTTCAGTGTTACTGTTGCCTAACGAACATTATTTTGAACCTCCTGCAGTTGGTCCTGTTCAATTGAAAAAACTATCTTTTCGATCTGCGCTGCCCTGCCGGGTAAAAATTCCGGCGTTACGTTGGCAAATTCAGGCAGTGATAAACGGTGCAGTCTCAAAGCTGGTGCGCTACTGCCATCTTCATAAAAGCGCGTCAGAAACGTCTGTGTTTCTACTCTTTGTCCTTTGCCACTGAACACCAGCCAGCGACCATCAGGTGAAAAAGAATGCCATGAATTCATTAGAGGAGTGTTTGCTTCCAATCTTCGTGGTTCGCCACCACCAGCTGGAACTACCCAAAGTTCACTGTCCGGCTGTCCAACCAGTCCGGTGGGACTGCGGGTAAAAACGATCCAGCGACCATCGGGTGAAAATCGCGGGAAAAAGTTGCTCATCCCATTGGCGGAAGCACCCTGAACTGGCTGGGGTACTGCTCCATTGTGGGAAGGAAACGGCAAGGAATAGAGGTCGAACTGAAAAGGATAGCGCTCGTTTAATTGCTGAATCGTCTGCTGGCTCGATTCAGCTCGCACCTGACCACTGAGAACAGCGTCAACATAATCTTGATTAACCGGTGCGCGTGAAAACACCAGAGTTTGATCATCAGGGCTCAAGCGCGGGCCGGCATGGACATAGGCGGGGTCGGCTGTCCCCGGTACGACAAAGAGCTGTTGTCGATCACGGTCGTGTGCGGCAATCTGGCCGGTAACCGGGTAGAACATCTGGGTATAGTCATGACGATCAATCATGACAAATAGAGATGTTTCTCCTACAGTTCCTACCAGATAACGCCCGGTTGACGACAAACCGGCAAATAGACCAAAACTGAACGGAGCCGGCGTATCAACAGACAGCTGATTCCAACTGCCATGATCAGCCCGCGTCATCTTCACCGGCTTCGCTGTGGACATATGAATAAAGCTACCCTTGTCCGCATCGATATCGATATCAAAGGCCACAGTTGAGCCATCGGCAGAATAGCTATGACAGTTGGCACAAATTGGCAAGTTAGTCAGAAAGGTAATGGGTTCATCAGGGCTCGATATTGTCGCTTTACGCCACATAGCCATTTCCGGATGTTGTTGCGCTTTGCGAAACGGCAATGGCTTCTGAAGATAACCGATTGGCGCATCCAGGCGATGCTCATCAATATGCACCAGAGCAGAAACACCTCGACCAACGGTACGACCGAAGGCACCTCCCACAGGCAGAATCTCAATGGTAAGGTGTTTGCCCCTGCTGCTCTTCAGCAGACTTTCCCATACTTCGGCCCCCGGTTCCCAATAAGGACGGACACATAAAACCTGAATCACCGCCTGATCAGCAGATGTCAAGCGAACAACCCACGAGGTAGCATCCGAGCGCCAGTGGATGAACGGCGAAGCAGCGTTGGCAGGAACAACGACACCATCGACAGGCTCATACAAAACAGTTTCTGTAAATAACTCATCATCAAATTCAAGACTGCCGACCCACGCCGCAAAAGACTGCTCCGTCATCATTTCAAGACCGGAGCCCTGAATCCAGCGCGAAGAGGCAGCAGAGGCCGACACACCAGGTTGTAATAAAAGAACAACTGTAAAAATCAGGGCCTGCCACACAGAAAGCCTTGATTGACGTGGAGAGCGCAGTACAGGGGTCATTATTTATCCGCAATAATCTGTAGCAAGAAAGTTTCTTCGATTAACAGTTAAAGAAGTGCGCAAAATATACTCAACAGAAACATATATTAACATATTGCAATGTCAGGGCAACAGAAATGCGATAAAAAAGAAAACAAAAAGCCCACCAAATAGAAATCCGGTGGGCTTTTTAAAATGGAGCGGGAAACGGGATTTGAACCCGCGACTTCAACCTTGGCAAGGTTGCACTCTACCACTGAGTTATTCCCGCGTTAGTGGTGTCTGTCGTCAAGCGGATGTATGTATAGCAAAAGGCTTCAATAAGTGTCAATAAAAAACTCGATTTTTTCTTATTGATTTTTTTCTTTGCATTTCAATAGGTTAGCTACCTTGCGAAAATCTTGAAAAACTTTGCAAAATAATCGGCACCGGACCATACAGTGAGAAACAGGGCGATATAGAAAATCACAATGCCGACATTATGCATTGACGCATACAAAAAGTCGAATTGAACACCAAAAAACCAGTAATATTCGTAGTGAAGCAATAGCGCCACCAGTGCAATCATCTGAAAAATTGTCTTGTATTTCCCCAACGGGCTGGCATCAATAACGATGCCCTCGGTAGAAGCGATCGAACGGATACCTGAAACGATAATATCACGCGCCAATATGACAAAAACGGCCCAGGCTGGAACACGATCAAGGGGAATCAACATGATCAAGGCAGCCATGACAATCAGTTTATCCGCCAAAGGATCAAGAAATTTGCCCAGTACAGTAACAACTTCCCATTTACGGGCCAGATAACCGTCAAGCCAATCGGTCATTGAAGCCACAAGAAAAACAATGGCGGCCCAGAAACAGGCCTGCCTGGATTCAAATAGCAACAGAACGACAACAACGGGAACAGCAACGATCCGGGACAAGGTAAGGATGTTTGGCAAATTCAGTAATTGGCGATGGGTTCCGGTCACAGTCGATTTCCATTCAACTGATAATGGTTAATGTAATACCTGACTCGTTTAACATAGTTTATGGTTTCTTCATAGGGGGGAATGCCACCAAATCTTCTCACTGTGCCCGGACCGGCATTATAGGCAGCCAGCGCCAGATCAAGATCATCGAAGGTGTCGAGCATTTTACGCAGATATTGCGCGCCGCCAAAAATTGATTCTGATGGATCAAATGGATTTCTGACACCTAACAACCGAGCTGTGTCCGGCATCAATTGCATCAGACCCTGAGCCCCCTTGCGCGATACAACCTGCGGATCAAAATCACTCTCAACCTTGATGACGGCCAGCAACAACGCCGGGTCCAGTTGAAAGCGCGAAGCATAATGATCCACAAGGGTTTCCAGTCGAAAGGTTTCACCTTCGGGGCGATAGAGGCGATACTGCCCGTTCGTCGGAACGTTGGTATAATGCACTCTGCCCTGCGAATCGACGTGACGATATATCGCCGCATCGCAATAATACGGGTAAGCCCCGAACAATAATACCACTACAACAAATAGCCTAAGCATCATGAAATTTTTATAACTTTTACCTCAGCAAGAGTCAAGCTGCAATTAATCATAGCATCCGGTTGACAAGAAAAGTCGTCAACCGGATAATGACGCCGGCATTTCATCCGTACGATTCGGGCAAGGAGCTTATCAGCATGAAAATCGTCAGCGACTTTCTGGTCATCGGTACCGGTATCGCCGGGCTTGCATACGCACTCAAGGTCGCTGATCAGGGACGCGTCGCACTGGTCACCAAGCGAGATATTGATGTAACAGCTACCCAGCTGGCACAGGGCGGCATCGCCTCCGTCTTCTCTGCTGAAGACAGTTTCGCCGATCACGCCCGCGACACAATGGTGGCTGGTTCCTATCTGTCACATCCTGAGATTGTTGACATGGTGATCGGTTCCGGCCCCAAAGCAATCGGGGATCTGATTGACTGGGGTGTCAAATTCAGTCGCAACAAAAATCAGCAATATGCCCTCACCCGAGAAGGTGGCCACAGCTTTCGACGCATTCTTCATGCCAAAGACTCTACCGGACGCGAAATTGAACGCGCCCTGGTAGAAGCTGCAATAAATCATCCGAACATCAGTCTGTATGAACACCATATTGCAGTCGATCTGATTACGACCTCTAAACTGGGACTGCACTCCCCCACCGAGAATTGTTGCCTGGGGGCCTATGTTCTGGATAAAGCCACTGGAACGGTGGGGACCTTTGGAGCCCGCTTCACCGTATTGGCGACTGGTGGTGCCGGTAAAGTCTATCTGTACACCTGCAATCCCGATATTGCGACTGGTGACGGCGTGGCGATTGGCTGGCGTGCCGGTGCCCACGTTGCCAATATGGAGTTTATGCAATTTCATCCAACGACCCTCTTTCATCCCCACGCCAAATCTTTTCTTATTTCTGAAGCAGTACGTGGAGAAGGTGCCATCCTGCGTCGTGCAGACGGTTATGCCTTCATGGTCGACTATCATCCCCTTAAAGACCTCGCTCCACGAGATATTGTCGCCCGTGCCATCGATAGTGAAATGAAAAAACATGGCGATGATTGTGTCTTTCTCGACATTACCCACAAAAGCGCAGACTACATCATCGATCATTTTCCCATGATCCATGAAACCTGCCTTGGCTACGGTATCGACATGAAACGGGAACCTATCCCCGTCGTGCCTGCAGCCCACTACCTGTGCGGCGGTCTGCAAACCAATGATAAAGGCGAAACCAACATCAACAATCTCTTTGCCATTGGTGAAGTTGCCTGCACCGGCCTCCATGGTGCCAACCGACTGGCCAGTAACAGTTTGCTTGAAGGGGTTGTTTTTGCAGATAGAGCAGCTCAAGCTTGCCTGTCTCGTCTTGAGCAACCTCATGACCTTGTGCAGTCAATCCCGGTCTGGGACTGTGGAAATGCCACCGACAGTGATGAAGAGGTTATTGTTGCCCATAACTGGGACGAAATACGCCGGTGCATGTGGAACTATGTCGGCATTGTTCGATCTGACAAACGACTGCAACGGGCAATGAATCGTATTCGCCTGATTCAGGACGAAATCGATGAGTATTACTGGAACTTCCTGTTAACTTCCGATTTGATTGAGTTGCGCAATATTACCACAGTCGCCCGTCTCATTGTTCAAAGTGCCCTGAGACGCAAGGAGAGTCGTGGCCTGCATTACACCATTGACTACCCTGACAAGGATAACGATAACTTTCTTCAGGATACCATCATCAAAGGCATGACAACCACGACCGGCAAATAAGCAGAACCGGATATCAGGTTGACTTCAATAAGATATTGAACGGGGTGTGGATTCTGCAACTGCGCTTCACTCCGCGCAGAATGACTATTCTGATCGCCTCTATTTTATCCTTGTCATCCCGCGTGAAATCGCAGAAGCCAAAGGTCTTACAGGTCGCAACGATTCGAAGTCCCAGGTCGTAATACACCAGGGTGAAGCGGTCAACCAAATAAGCAGGTTTTGAAAAAAACACGCGAATAAAGAGGATTGATTTTGGACATCAACAAACTACGTCAGCGCATTGATCAGCTTGATGACGAACTACTGAAAATTTTCAACGAGCGTGCAGCCCTGGCAGTTAAAATCGGAGAGGCCAAAAAAGAGCTTGATCTCCCCATCTATGACCCGAAACGGGAAAAGCTGATTTTTGAACGAATGCACCTGAATAATCCCGGCCCCCTCGATAATGCTGCCATCGTCAGACTGTTTGAGCGTGTCATCGATGAAAGCCGCAGTCTCGAACGAACTCATGCCAGAGGGAGCAAGTAACGATGCTGGTCATAATGAAAAAAAGCGCAACAGAAACGCAAATCGAGGGAGTGAAGGAATTCCTCGTTGAACAGGATTGTGATTTTCATCAATCAACGGGCGTCGACCGCGTCATCCTGGGAGTTGTCGGTGACACCCGTCGCATTGATCGTGAGCAATTAAAACAACTTGCCGGAGTTCTTGATATCTACAAAATTCCGGATGAGGAGTAGGTAGTGGGTAGTGGGTAGTGGGTAGTGGGTAGTGGGTAGTGGGTAGTGGGTAATGGGTAGTGGGAAAAGCAACTCCCCAGTACCCAGTCCCTACTCCCCAGTCCCTACTCCCCAGTCCCCACTACCTACTTCCTACTACCTCAGTCTTGGTAAAAACAGCCCGCAGCACCTGCCCCGCTCCTTCTATCATCTCGCGTGCACCTTCTTCACGGTCTACAAGAGTGACGATGCCGGCAACAACCAAGCCTTCCTCTTCAGCCCGTTCTACTGCTTTCAATGAAGATCCGCCGGTAGTGGTAACATCCTCAACAATAACAACCCGAGAACCAGGCGGCAGGTTTTTCCTGCCTTCCAACCATTGACCGGTACCGTGGCCTTTAGGCTCTTTACGAATGATAAAAGCGTGTACCGGAACACCCTCCAGTTCAGCAGCAATGGACGTTGCCGTGGCAATGGGATCGGCTCCCATAGTCAGGCCACCGACTCCATCGATCTTACCACCAAATGATTTGACTTCCTCCCAGAAGGCTTTACCGACCAACAGTCCGCCGCGCGCATGCAAGGTGGTTTGTTTGCCGTCAAAATAAAAATTACTCTTGCGTCCCGAAACCAGAGTTACTTCACGTTCCTCATAGGACAACTCACGGACAATCGCTTTCAATTCTTCTTTCACACTCATTACCTACTCCTCTAAACAAGATTAAATAATATGCTTCAATTCCTTGTTATCTATCAGAAAAGACCCAACTGATTCGATTCCATCAAACGCGGAAACTTGACCGGATAATTTCCACTGAAACAGGCTTCACAGAAATCGATTTTGTGGTCACCAAATTGCTCCAGTGCCGCATGCAACCCTTCAAGGCTCATATAACAAAGGGAATCGGCAGTAATATAGCGGGCAATTTCATCGATGGTATGGGAGGCAGAGATCAGTTCCTTGCGTGATGGCGTGTCAATGCCATAAAAACAGGGAAAACTGGTTGGTGGACTGGAGATACGAACATGAACTTCTCTTGCTCCGGCATTTCTGATCATCTTGACGATTTTACGTGAAGTCGTTCCCCTGACAATGGAATCATCAACGACCACCACCCGTTTGCCCTCAATGACTTCACGGATCGGATTGAGCTTTAGTTTGACACCAAAATGACGGATCGACTGCTGTGGTTCAATAAAAGTACGCCCAACGTAGTGATTGCGAATCAGTCCGAGTTCAAAGGGAATTCCGGACTCTTCTGCGTAGCCCAAAGCAGCAGCCATGCCCGAATCGGGTACCGCCATCACCAGGTCAGCCTCGACGGGATACTGGCGGGCCAATTGGCGTCCGAACTCTTTACGCACCGGATAAACCATGCGGTTGAAAATTCGGCTGTCAGGCCGTGAAAAGTAAATATATTCAAAAATGCACGGGGTGTTACGGGTTTCTTTTGGAAAAGGGAAATAGGACTGCATACCATTCTTGTCTATGACAATCACTTCTCCCGGTTCGACTTCACGGATATATTCCGCTTCAATCAAATCAAAAGCGCATGATTCCGATGCCACAACAACGGCGCCGTCGAGCTTGCCGATGCTTAAGGGACGGAATCCATTCGGATCGCGCACCGCAATCATTCTGGTTTCGGTCAGGATGGTCAGACTGTAGGCCCCCTTCACCTGCATCAGTGCTTCGCACAAACGCTCAACCAGGGAGTCGGACTGGGAACGCGCCAGCAAGTGAATGATGGTCTCAGTGTCCGATGTTGTTGAAAAAATCGACCCGCTCTTTTCCAGGGCGTTACGAATTTCCTGGGCGTTGACCAGATTGCCGTTATGGGCTACAGCAATACTGCCGCGCGAATAGTCAACAACAATGGGTTGAACATTTTTCATATCGTTGCCACCGGCAGTCGAATAGCGTACGTGCCCGATAGCTGATCGTCCCGGCAACTTTTCAAAAATATCATCACGACGAAACACATCGGCAACAAGCCCCATGCCAAGGTGTGATTTCAGATGTAATCCGTCTGACGCGACAATACCACAGCCTTCCTGCCCACGATGCTGCAGGGCATAAAGGCCAAGATAGGTCAGATTGGCGGCTTCCGGATGGCCAAAGATTCCAAAAACGCCGCATTCTTCGTGTAGCTTGTCAAACATAGGATGTCAGATCTCCCTTAAGTTGATTCGATTCAGAGCAGCTCAGCGGCAATAAAGTTGACGGCATTACGATATAATTGCAGCCCAATCCCCTCTTCCGGTAGTTCCTCACGGGTCCAGCGTGGATGATGAGTTCGATGTAAATAGGCTTCCGGGTGAGGCATCAATCCAAAAATCCTCCCTGAAGGGTCACAGATGCCGGCAACAGCGGCCATGCTGCCATTCGGATTGGCGGGATAATCCAGCGTCGGTTCGCCGGATTGATCGGCATAGCGAACAACTACAAGATGATCTTCTTCAAGGCGCGTCAACGTTGCCTCTGTGTCAGTGACAAACTTCCCTTCTCCGTGACGGACAGGGAGGTACATCTCTGTCATTCCGGCGGTAAAAACACATGGCGAAGCAGTGTTAACCTGAAGGTTGCACCAGCGATCCTCAAATCGACCACGATCATTGAACGTCAAGGTACAAGTCTGGCGCAACGTGCCATCATAAGACGGCAGCATTCCCATCTTGACCAGCAACTGGAAACCGTTACAGACCCCCATGACCAGTTTTCCCGCTGCTACGAAACGGCGCAAATCATCGGCAAGGGATTCTTTCTGTCCTGCAACCCGAGCATGGGTCCAGCGATTGGCACCAGCCTTGGCACTGCCAAGATCATCACCATCAAGAAACCCGCCGGCAAGGTTTAAAAAGTGATAATCCGCAAGACGAATACGTCCTGAGAGCAGCGCGGAAATATGAACAATGTCCGTTTGTGCCCCGGCGAGGCGACAGGCATGAGCGACTTCACGTTCACAATTGGTACCGAAACCGGAAATAACAACGGCCCTGACTTTCGACGTCATATCACATCTCCCTCAATGGTGCCTGCCAGGCGCTCTTCAAACGTGCGACAGGGGATTGGATCAGGATACGCCCATCCGCATCGCTGACGCTCAGTTCCGGGGTCGCCACCACCTCGCCGATCAAAGAGCAACTCTGTTCGCTGAGAAGCTCTTCAAAAGCTGATTGATGTTGCGGGGACACAGTAACCAGAAGACGACTCTGGGATTCTGAAAACAGCAGGGTATCGGGGCGCAAGTCTTCGGGCGCATCCAGACGGGCAAGGTTGATCTTCATACCGAAGCCCCCGGCAAATGCCGACTCTGCCAGTGCGACTCCAAGACCACCATCAGACAGATCATGACAGGAAGCTATCAAGCCCATCTTTTGTGCCCTATTCACGGTCCGATAACGTTGCAGCGCTGTGACCGCGTCGACTTTCGGCACGTTGGCCCCCAGACAGCCTGCCTCGGCATAATATTCGGAACCACCCAGCTCGTTCTCGGTTCGCCCGAGAAGATAGACCAGATCTCCGGGTTTCTTGACATCCATGGTGACGGCCTTGCGTACGTCGTCAATTTTTCCGATAACGGAAAAGAGCACCGTCGGCGGTATGGATATCTTGCGATTTCCAATCTGATAATCATTCTTCATGGAGTCTTTACCGGAAATCAGCGGCACTCCGAAGGCTACACAATAATCGTAGAGGGCCTGGTTGGCCCGGACCAGTTGAGCAGCCTTGTAAGGTCCGTCCGGAGTTTTTTCACTCAGTACCGGGTCACACCAGCAGAAGTTATCCAGTCCGGCTACATGGTCGATGTTACCACCGGTAGAAACATAATTTCGCAGCCCCTCATCAATAGCACAGGCCATCATATGATAGGTGTCGATGTCACTATAGGAAGGACAGATACCGTGGGCCACCACGACCCCCTCGAAACTGTCGAGAAGCGGACGGAACACGGCGGCATCCGATGGCCCATCATTGGTCACCCCGGTCAAAGGTTTCACTACAGTACCGGCCTGAACTTCATGATCGTAACGGCGAACCACCGACTCTTTTGAACACACATTCAAACGACCAAGTAATTGTTCCAGTATCTGACCGCAATCCTCGGGGATGGCAAGGTCCGGCTCACTCAGTTGCGGCGGGGTCCACTTGGCCGGCAGCTGCATCTGCGGAACACCCTCATGGATAAACTCCATGGCCAGACAACAGACGGTCTGTCCCTGGTAGAGACAGTGGAAATAACCACTATCGGTAAAGATGCCCAGATCTGTCGCTTCGACATCCATTTCCCTGGCCAGGGAGATAAATTCATCCAGTTTGTCCGGCGGAACCGCCAACGTCATCCGCTCCTGAGCCTCGGAAATAAGAATTTCCCACGGACGCAGCCCCTGATATTTCAGCGGTGCCCGATCAAGATGAAGTTCAAAACCACCGGTATCCTCGGCCATTTCTCCAACAGATGACGACAGCCCACCGGCACCGTTATCGGTAATTGAATGGTATAGACCACGGTCACGAGCCAACAGTAAAAAATCAAACATTTTGCGTTGGGTAATGGGGTCACCAATCTGAACCGCCGTCACCGGAGATCCTTCGTGCAACTCTTCCGACGAGAATGTCGCCCCATGAATACCGTCCTTGCCGATACGCCCCCCGGTCATAACGATACGATCACCAACCCGGGCCTTTTTTTCATGACAGGGTTGACCATGGAGCAGGCGTGGCATGATGGCGGCGGTACCGCAATAGACCAGAGGCTTGCCGGCGAAACGTTCATCAAACTGAATAGAACCGTTAATAGTCGGAATGCCACTTTTATTGCCGCCGTGCTCAACCCCCTCGACAACCCCCTCAAAAATTCTCCGAGGGTGCAACAAGCGCGGTGGCAGTTCCTTGTCGTAAAAGGGTGAGGCAAAACAAAATACATCGGTATTGAAAATCAGACGCGCCCCCATGCCGGTACCCATGCCGTCACGATTGACACCGACAATTCCGGTCAGAGCACCACCGTAGGGATCGAGGGCGCTGGGAGAGTTATGGGTTTCTACCTTGAAGACCAAACTCCAGTCGTCATTGAATTCGATGACACCGGCATTGTCTTTGAAAACCGATAAGCAGAAATCTTTCTCGCCACGTGCGTTGCGGATATCACGAGTCGCACCGACAATGAACGTTTTAAATAAAGAATCGATTTCCTGCTTCTGCCCCCGGTCATCTTCGTAGAATACCCTGGCAGCAAAAATTTTATGTTTACAGTGTTCACTCCAGGTCTGGGCCAGGGCCTCCAACTCAACATCTGTGACCTGGACGCCAAGGCCGACAGCCTTACGCTGTGCAATCACTTTCGGATCCGCAAAATGGTCGCGAATGGTATGCATTTCCTCAAGGGTCAGGGCGAGCATACCGTCTCGACTGATCTGCAGCAGTTCGTCATCACTGACATTCAGGTCGATCCGCTGCACATCAGACGTTGCCTGGCCGATAACACGAGGAATGCATGTTTCATCGACAGGAGGTTCATTTTCTCCGGCGGCCACAATACTCCAACGCTGAATCAACCCATTCGCCAGCAAATCCGCAGCAATCTTCTCAGCCACTGCCTTATCATGAAGACCCTTGAACAGATACTGGGTGGAGGTAAATACCCCCTCCTGTGCTGAAAACGGACGATCAACAAGGTACTGGATCGCTTCTCTTGCCGTACGACCGGTATTGTCGGTTACTCCCGGACGAAAACCGACCTCAATGAGCATGTCATAATCACGGGTCAAGGGTTCGTTGATGGCAACGTCCTGAATAACCGGATCACTAAAGGGGCCTAGAGCCACGCGCTCTACTTCGTCAAGTGGAAGATCTGCGGCAATGGTATAGACATCATGAGAACGTACCGAAAACAAATCGATACCGAGATGTTCGCCTATATCCTTGTGGACCCTGGCTCCACGGGCGTCAACAACACCTTTTTTGGGACCAACGACTATTTTCCAAATCATTCCATTCTCCATAGATGTCTAAACTGTCTGGAATTTATGCGAACCGGTTCATCATAACAAAGCAATCTGCGTCACAGCCCTGCCGTCATAACAGGTACTGGGAACAGACTGATAACCAATCATTATCTGAGTCTGGTATCCTTTATCCCTGACAAGCTGGTGAAAGAGCTGTGACACCAGTCCGGTGCAGTTGTTTTCTTCACTCAAGTGGGCCAGAAAAAGGGCCTCCAGGCCACTCCAGCCGGTTTCCTCCAGCAATTGACCAGCCTGGGTATTGGACAAATGACCATGACGACTGCGGATACGCTGCTTCAATGACCAGGGGTAATCCCCATCCAGCAGCATTTGTTCATCGTGATTTGCTTCCAGAATCAACACACGACAGCGCTGAAGACTGTCGGTGATCAGGCGTGTCGCCATACCAAGATCTGTTGCGTAACCGATCTTTCCTTCATTTGAATCGATGGTAAAGCCAACTGGGTTGACTGCATCATGAGTTGTTGAAAAAGATGATATGAGCAGATTGCCGAATTCAAAACGATCACCGGCATTAAACTCACACAGTTTCGGAATCGATCCGAGCCGGGGCAATGCCGAAAGTGTTCTGCTATCTATATATACAGGCAATTGGTAACGCCTGGCCAGTGGACCAATACCGGAGACATGATCCTGATGTTCGTGGGTCACCAGAATAGCGTCCAGATCGTCACAGCACAAACCCAGTTGTGCCAGTCGTCGATCTGTTTCTTTTCCAGACAAACCGGCATCGATCAGAAGTCGACAGTTATCCGCCTCGACAAGAGTGCTGTTGCCACGACTGCCGCTGGCCAGCAAACAAACACGCACGTTGATAAACGCCCTTTCTCTACAGTGTAAGCGTTGTCCTTATACCGAAAATACGAGGTCGCCGCAACAATAAAACCTGCCGTATCTTTTTCCGTGAAAAACAGGAAATTGATAGGCAAAATAGACTTTTTTATGTATGTTTAGTCCTGTTAATATGATTCATAAAGCCGCTATCAATGGGAACTCCGAAAATTGAGTTCCGTTTTTTTGTTTGTCGACACCTCATTTAATGCATAAGGAGAAAATGAATGTCTGTGAAAGTCGCGATTAACGGATTTGGACGTATCGGCCGCAACGTACTGCGCATTGCCTTGCAAACGAGTGATCTTGATATCGTTGCCATTAACGATCTGACAGACGCCGCTACCCTGGCACATCTGTTCAAGTATGATTCTGTGCATGGTACCTTTGCCGGAGATGTCAGCACTGACGGCTCAAGCCTGACCGTAAACGGCAAAAAAATTCAAATCCTCTCCCAACGTGACCCCTCACAACTCCCCTGGAAAGAGTTGGGTGTTGAAATTGTGATTGAATCTACCGGCATTTTCAGTGACCGCGACAAGGCCGCGCTGCATCTGGCCGCCGGCGCAGCCAAAGTTATTGTTTCCGCACCCGGGAAGGATGCCGATGTCACGATCTGCATGGGCATCAACGAGACAGCCTATCAACCCTCGCACCAGGTTATCTCCAATGCCTCTTGCACCACCAACTGCCTTGCTCCGGTTGCCAAGGTCCTGCTGGAAAATTTCGGTATCGTCCGTGGCATGATGACCACCATCCATGCCTACACCAATGACCAGAGCATTCTGGATCTGCCCCACAAGGACTTGCGCCGCGCCCGCGCTGCAGCCATGTCAATGATTCCAACAACCACTGGTGCCGCACGCGCCACCTCGCTGGTCCTGCCCGCGCTTAAAGGCAAACTCGATGGCATGGCCATCCGGGTACCAACCCCCAACGTATCCTTGGTTGATCTGGTAGTCGAAACCGAAAAAGAGACCTCGATTGATGAGGTTAACATGGCCATGAAAAAAGCATCTGAAAACGAACTCAAGGGGATCCTCGATTATTGTGAGCTTCCTCTGGTTTCACGAGACTTTAACGGTTCTCCGGCCTCTTCAACTCTGGACGCCCTCAATACCAATGTCATTGGCGGCAAAATGGTCAAGGTTCTGACCTGGTACGACAATGAATGGGGATACTCCCACCGTGTCGTTGACCTTGTCAATTATATCGCGAAAAGGCAATAGTGTTTCCCCCTCACCCTGGCCCTCTCCCTTGAGGGAGAGGGGACAACCCAATGAGGATATGGCTATGTTCAACAAACAAACCATCGAAGATATCAATGTCACCGACAAACGGGTTTTCTGCCGTGTCGACTTTAATGTGCCCATCGATAAACAGGGCATTATTACTGATGATACTCGTATACGTGCAGCGTTGCCGACCATCAGCTATCTGATTGATCACGGTGCCAGGGTGATCATCGCCTCCCATCTTGGCCGTCCAAAAGGCAAACCCGACCCCGCTGCAAGCCTGGCCCCTGTTGCTGCCTATCTGGGTGCCCTGATCGGTCAACAGGTCATTATGGCTCCCGACTGTATCGGTACCGAAACAAAATCCCTGACTGAACAACTTGAATCAGGACAGGTTATGCTGCTGGAAAATGTTCGTTTTCACAGTGGTGAAACCGAAAACGATCCAGCCTTCGCTGCACAGCTTGCTGCCCTGGCCGACATATATGTTAATGATGCCTTTGGCACTGCCCATCGTGCTCACGCATCGACAGAAGGCGTTGCCCGTATTCTCAAACCGGCCGTGGCCGGCTTTCTCATGCAAAGTGAACTGCAATATCTAGGGGGAGCCCTGGACAATCCAAAACGGCCATTCGTTGCTATTCTGGGTGGAGCCAAGGTCAGTGACAAAATAACTGTCATTGAAAAACTTATGGAAAAGGTCGACGCCATCCTGATTGGTGGCGGTATGGCCTATACGTTTCTTAAAGCACAGGGAATTCAAATAGGCACCTCTTTAGTAGAAGAGGATCGTCTGAAAATGGCACTGGATCTGCTGGATGTTGCCAAGCAGAAAAATGTCAAAATTTTTCTACCTGAGGACCATCTGGTAGCAGATCGATTTGCTGCCGACAGCCCCTTCACAATTGTCAGCAATGATCAATTTCCGGCGGCCGGCATGGGCTTGGATATCGGACCACAAACAATTGCCACGTATCAACAGCAGATTGTATCAGCCGGTACTGTTTTGTGGAATGGACCGATGGGAGTTTTCGAATTTGACGCCTATGCAAAAGGCACATTCGCTATTGCTGAAGCCCTTGCTGAGACAAATTGCCTGTCCATTATCGGCGGTGGCGATTCTGTTGCTGCAGTCAACAAAGCGAAGCTACACGACAAGATGACCCACATTTCCACCGGCGGCGGTGCTTCTCTTGAATTTCTTGAAGGCAAAGCTCTACCGGGAGTCGTTGCCTTGTCCGATAAATAAGCCACAAGGAGAATTGTGATGCGAAAACCGATAATTGCCGGCAACTGGAAACTGCACAAGACCCTGGCAGAATCTCGGCAACTGGCTGCTACGCTGGCAAAGGAATTATCCAGTGTTGATCACTGTGAGATCATCATTGCGCCGGTCTATACGGCTTTGTCCGGTGTTGCTGAAGAAATAACCGATACGCCGATCCAGTTGGCTGCGCAAAACTGCTATCCAGCTGAGACCGGGGCTTTTACCGGCGAGGTATCGCCACTTTTGCTTAAAGATGCCGGTTGCCGCTTTATCATTTGCGGTCACTCGGAAAGACGTCAACTGCTCAGCGAGAGCAATCAGTTTATCAATCACAAGGTTGCAGCAAGCGTTAATGCCGGCCTTGGTGCCATTCTCTGCATTGGTGAAACCCTGCAGGAACGCGAAACAGATCAAATGCTGGAGGTTCTTACCACGCAGACCAGGGAAGGTCTTGCCGGGATAACAACTGAACAGATGGCTTCAATTGTCATCGCCTATGAGCCGGTTTGGGCCATTGGCACCGGTGTTACGGCAAGCGACCAGCAGGCCCAGGAGGCCCATGCATTTATTCGCGGCCTGTTGCAGGGTCTGTACAATCAGGATGTCGCAAACACAACCCGCATTCTCTATGGCGGCAGCGTCAAACCAAACAATGTTGATGGGCTCATGGCACAAAGCGACATTGACGGTGCTCTGGTAGGGGGTGCCAGCCTTAAAGCGGAAGACTTTATACGCATTGTGCGTTTTGAATAATTTCTTCACACGAAAATACCAATAAAACATCTCACACGAAGACACGGGGAACACAGAGAACAACAATCGATGCGGCCAACGTCAATAACAAACCTGTTTTGATTTAAACCCTGGGAGTTTGGTTTTGACCTTGCCGCGTATGGTTTGAAGGTTTTTACCGCGACAAATTGCCGTTGATTTTATCAGTGTTCAATCGATCTCATCTGCGTTCAAATAAAAGTTTTTCTTAGTGTTCTCGGTGCCTTCGTGTGAGACCGGCTTTAAATCAAAGCAACGCCAGTGAGCGCAACACAAACACACCCAGAGTAATAAAAAACACCGCGCCCAGGGTCGTCATGGCAATGATAGCGGCGGCAAGATGGTGGTTTCCACCCAAAGCCAGTGCCATGGGATAACTAGCTGCCGCCGTCGGAGACGACGACATCAGATAGAGGACGCCCAGTTCCTGACCTCGCAAACCAATCAGCACTCCACCCGCTGTAATCATCAGGGGAACAAACAACAACTTACCCGCTGACGCCCAGTAAAGGGCACGATCTCCTTTAAATTCGAGCAACCGGATCGAAGCCCCGGCACACAACAGGGCTAGAGGCAGAGTCATGCGGGCAAAGTATTCCCCCGTTGTCAGCAATAATTCAGGAACGTGGATACGACTTAAGGATATCACCACCCCGATAACAATAGCGATAATCAGCGGATTCTTTCCGATCTCAACGAAAACCTTCCATCTGTTGCCAGACTCAACCGTTCGATTGTGCCCTGTTAACGTCATGACAGACAAAACATTATAAAGAGTCGTTAAAACAGCGAGATAGATTGAGGCCACCGCCACAACCTCATTACCGAAGGCACTGAAACAGAACGCCAGACCGATGATCCCCATATTGCCGCGAAAAGCGCCCTGAACAAAAACGCCCCTGTCGTCAACCCTATCAATCCAGCGCGTCAGCAGACGATCCAGAACAATATAGACAATAACAGTGGCAATGAGGGCGTACCCGATAAGCAGGAAAGGAAGTTGATGACGGAAATCGGTTTCAACCAGCTTGACGAATAGCAGACAAGGGAGCGTAACCTTAAACACCAGATCAGCACCAACCTTGGCAAAATCGTCATTGATCAAGCCAATACGCTTGAAAACAATGCCCAGACCAAGAATGGTAAAAATTGGAGCGGTTATAGTCAAAGCAAAATAGAAATCAGCAACCATCTGTGCTTCCATGAAAGAACGGCCTGATCACAAATGATCAGGCCGTTCTTGAATAATAAAAAACTGCCCGTAGAGCTTTTAATCACGACTCTTTCAATACATAACCCGAACCACGTACTGTATGAATCAATTTTTTACTGTAATCACGGTCGACCTTGTTGCGCAGATAATTGACATACACGTCAATGATGTTCGTGAAGGAATCAAAGGAATAATCCCAGACATTCTCCGCTATCATCGTGCGCGTCAGTACCTTGTTGGGATTACGCATAAAATACTCCATCAAGGCATATTCTTTTGACGTCAGTTCAATCTCCTTGCCTGCACGCCAGACCTTATGGGTCACCGGATCAAGGCGCAAATCCGCGAAGTGAATCTCAGCACCACGATCAGAGGTACCGCGTCGGATCAGAGCCCTACACCGCGCAACCAATTCGGCAAATGCAAAGGGCTTGGGCAGGTAGTCGTCTGCACCAATATCAAGACCAGTCACTTTGTCATCAACCGAGTCACGCGCGGTCAGACACAATACCGGAGTATTGACGCTTTGTTCACGCAATTCACGAATGACTGCGATACCATCTTTCTTGGGCAACATGATATCCATCAAAATCAAATCAAAAGAACCGGTCAAGGCCTTTTCAATTCCCGCATCACCGTCAAAGGCCAGCTCAACTTTGTAACCTTCTTCCTCGAGCCCGCGCTGGATAAAACCGGCAACTTTCTGTTCGTCTTCAACAACAAGAATATTCATTACTTACCTCCTTGACACGGTCGGGAATGCTCCACTTGGACCGTTTAATAAACGTCAGCAATTCTAACCATTATAATTAATAATATGCAAGGCTGTTCAACAATAACAGGCTCTTTTTTAACTCACAACATAAAAATGAATTATTACTATAACTTATAGAAGAAATAGACCGCAACGCTGGTAAATCGACAAGGCATACACAAGCAGGGGCATAAAGATATCCGGAACAAGCCTGGATATCAGTAACGCTCGACATCAACCAGATCATGAAGACGCTCAACATCCAAAAACCGGATGATACGTCCCTGAACTTCGATCAATTCATCATCAACAAGCTTGCGTAAGGTCCTCGATAGTGTTTCGCTGGTTGTTCCCAGATTGGATGCCAGTTGCGCCTTCGAAATCGTTAGCCTGACATGATCAATATCATCTTGGCGAATACTCAACAGGTAGCGCGCCAACCGCGACGGCACGTCACGGAAGGTTAAATCTTCAATTTGTGTAGCAAAATTTCTCAAAAAACGAGAGAGGCCGGCAATCATGTTAATCGCCAGTTGCGGATAGGAGTGAAGTAGATTGAGAAAATGATCCTTGGGGAAAAACAACAACTTAGATTGATCGATACTCACGGCAAATGCCGGGAACGCACCATCATCAAATATTGCCGCATCAGCAAAACTGCTACCCGGATGAATTACATGAAGAATTCGCTCCCGACCGTCTGGTGAAAGCTTGAACACCTTAACCTTGCCACTTATGACAACGTAGAAGCCATCAGCAACTTGACCTTCTTCAAAAAGCAATTCACCTCGCTGAAATTCACGAATTCTGCCGATAGATAACAGCTTTTCCCGATCATCATCAGAGGTGCCTGCAAACAGATGGCACTGTTTTAATATGGTAGATATGTTATTGCTCATCATTGTTATATCCTGACGAAAATATAAGTCTTAAATTTTCATTGCACTTTTGCTAAAATGCGCGCAAATAGTGAAAGGAAATGAAAAGATGAAACGTATTCAAATACTTACAATGACAATATTGCTCCTTGTCTTCTCCAGCCTTCCCGCATTCAGTCGCCAGGTCACCCTATATTGGGAGCCCAGCCCCAGCCCCGGTGTTATTGGCTACAAAGTTTACTACCAGCAGGCCCCCCTGCAACTCCCCTTGTCAGGAACCGAAGCTGATCAGGGCTCGTCACCTGTTGATGCTGAAAATTCACTTATATTAACACTTAGCGGACTGGATGATACTGCTGTTTATTATTTCTCGGTAACTGCCTATGACGGCAACTTCAATGAGAGCACCTTTTCCAATATCGTCAGTACCGCCTGGATGCCGCCATTGCGTAATCCGCAAAAAGAGAGTGTTGTCATCCCCTGGAATGTTACCTTTCAGTGGGATGCCGGACCGCCGGAACACTATCTGAATTACACTTTGTATTACGGTACCGACAGGGATCAGGTCGTCAATGCCGGAGCCCCCTTCTTTAGCTTCAGATCTTTCCCCGCCCCCCCCCCGCTACTGCCTCTTCAGGGTTTGACAACCGTTATTGCATTATTGCTGCTGTCAGCCTTGTTTATTCGTGCTACGAACAGTCGTCTTTCTTCATCCTGCCCCCAAAAAGTCACTTTTGCTGCGCTCTTTATTTTTGTGCTGGCTGCTTGCGGTGGTGGAGGTGGATCAGGCTGGTCAGGTGAAAGCCTGTCTTTTTCTTCTACTGCCCTTACCAGAGTAAACACCGGCGGCAGTACCAGCCACCAGACCAATGATCTGGAGTCGGGAACAACCTATTACTGGAAAGTTGATGCGCACAGTACAACGGAACCGGGGACGGTCTATCATAGTGAAGTGTACAGCTTCACAACAGAATGAAAAACCCCATCAACTCTGCCCCGGCACATATAGTCCGTGTTTTTTCAACAGATCATACAATGTCGGGCGGGTAACCGCTAACTGTTCTGCGGCCTTCTGGATATTGCCTGCACAATCGTCGAGTGCTCGGATCAGGAGTGTTTTTTCAATCTGATGGCGCGCTTCCTTGAGTGTCAGCCCCTCGTAGTTTCGAAGTTCAGCACCTATCGTAGTATTCAGACAGCCAGCCTCATCAGTTGATGACGAGGCCTTGCTACTCTCAAACCCGAGATCCCACGCCTCTATGATCGGCTGATCAGCCATGATGATCGCACGCTTGACTTTATTTTCCAATTCACGGACATTGCCCGGCCAATCGTATTTAAACAACCAGGTGCGGGCAGAAGCACTAAAACCACGAACTTTTTTTCCGAACTCCTGACTGTAGCGACGTAAAAAATAGTTGGCAAGGAGTTCCATGTCATCGCCTCGCTCACGAAGAGGCGGCAAGTTGATGGTAATAACACCAATCCGATAATACAGGTCCTCCCGAAAGCCTCCGGCCTCAATGGCCTGATGAATATCAGTATTCGTCGCTGCAATAATTCGTGTATCGACAGAGATATCCTCTCGACCTCCAACGCGCTGGATGACTTTCTCCTGTAAAAAACGCAACATCTTGACCTGCAAGTGAAGAGGCATTTCTCCTATTTCGTCGAGGAAGAGAGTTCCTCCTTCAGCATATTCAACTTTACCCTGGACACGGCTACCTGCGCCGGTAAATGAACCCTTTTCATGCCCGAACAGTTCAGATTCAAGCAGGTTCTCAGGAATTGCTCCACAATTTATCGGAATAAAAGGCTTTCCCTGACGAATTCCGCGCTGATGTATCGCCTGGGCCACAACCTCTTTTCCTGTTCCGCTTTCTCCAAGAATCAGTACCGGTACATTGATTGACGCAACCTTTTTGATTGTGGCAAAAACTTCAAGCATTGACGGACACTGACCAATAATGCCGCTGTAATCCCCTCCCGCCTGTTGGGCGGACAGGTGTAGCCGCTGATTTTCCTCTTCCAGTTCGGCCAGATGAAAAGCACGCTGAAGAATAACTCGAATTTCGTTGAGATCAATCGGCTTGTGATAGAAGTCGTAAGCACCCATATCAATGGCAGCAAGGGCATTTTTATGATCTTCATTACCGGATAAAACAATAATTTTGGTACCCGGGCTACGCTTAACCATCTCCTCAAGGCAGCGTAATCCCTCACTGGCTCCATCTATATCGGGCGGCAAACCAAGATCGAGGGTAACAACCCGAGGTTGGAATTGTTCGAAAAGTGACAGTGCTTCTTGAGCACTTTCAGCAAGATGGATTCGGTATTCTTTAGCAAGGCCCCATTTCAGTTGCTTGCGAATTTCAGGGCTATCGTCGACAATCAGCAGATTCTTCATACAAAACCCCAAATCAATATCCTCATAAGTATCGTTATCAGCCCTTAGCAGCAATCACGTCGTCAACAAAAACCAGCGGCAACTTCATGGTAAAGACAGTACCTTTTTTCTCCCGGCTTTCGACCCGGATTTCTCCGCCGTGTTCTTCAATAATCTGCTGACACTGGTACAGACCAATTCCAAATCCATGTTTTTTTGTTGTTACAAATGGCTTGAAAAGTTTGTCCTGAATAAACTCAGGACTCATACCACAACCGTTATCCCTCACACTAACCAGACACATGGGCTGCTCTACACTGTATGAAACATATATGGTGCTGCCATCATTGGTGGCCTCTTTGGCATTAACAAGAAGATTAACCAGCACTTTATATATTTCTTCTTCATCAACGGCAACCATAACACCTTTTGGGCCGGCAATATCAACCTTTCCACCGCAGATTTCTGCTGCATCCTCGATGATTTTGCGCAACGAAACAGTTGCAATCGCCAATTGCGGCTTATCTTTCAACCCCTTCAATCGGGCTATCAGGGATTTCATATTGACAACAGTGTTGCCAATCGTTTCGAGCATATCCTGCTGAAACTCAGGGTTATCAATATGCTCAACAGCATTATCCAGCAGCAACGCTAAACCTGACACTTGATTCTTTAAATCATGCAGAACAAAGGTTGAGACTTTACCGACAGCAGCCAGTTCACGCGCAACCACTAACTGATCGGCCAGACGCAATCCCTGGATGGTGGCTATTGACTGACGGGCCAGCATACGCAACATATCGTAATCTTCAAAACTGAGCAATTCGTCAGGGTTGATCTGTTCACCAAGCAGTACGAAACCCGCCAACTCATCGTCAAAGAATAACGGGACCACCAAAAAGATTTTCGGCTCAACAATACTCTCAAGTAGTGAGCCACGAAGATCTGGTGCATCATCACGCAGATTGACAATCCAATCCTTGTCGCGAAACTGCCGAATCAATGGATCATCCGGCATAAAGGGTCGCCAATCCCGAGGAAAATTAAAAGCAGCAACAGGGGAATAATGCTTGTATTCATAATCAAACAGATACAAAGCCGCCCCCTTACAGGCCAAAATGGAGCAAAAGTGATCAAGAATGGCGTGTTGAATCTGTATCAGATTCGCCCCATCAGCTCCATGGCGTGCAAATCTCTCCCACTGTTCACGGTAATCATATTTGCTCTGATAAAAGTTTTTCTGTAACAGAACCTTGAGCTTGCGTCTTAACCGCTCGGACAGAAATAAAATTGCCAGAGCTGCGCTCCCCACCAACAGGAGGATATTGATAACAACTTTAGCATCACCTACGTTAAGGTATCGCAATCCTCCACCAATAGACCCAAGCAATATCAGGTAGCCACCAACCAGTAGTAACACAAATGAACGATGGGCAATGCCGCGAGACAGGGCCAGTTGGGCTCCATCACCGCGAACCAGACGGGAATAACAAAAAAGAATGGCAGCGACAATGACCGCCATCGAGCGGATACTGATATAGTCAACATTGATGGAGCGGTACAAGAGACTGTGGCTGAAGTAAAGAGCGAATGCCGCCATCAATAAACCACTCGCCAACACTTCGATCTTAACTTTCCAGCGCTGCAATTCATGCAGCCCAGCTAATGTTCGCTCTAATTGCACCAGACCAAACACCAGAAACAACATTAATAATAAATACACAAAAAAACCGGACGCTGTCAGAAAAAGAATGCGTTCTTCGGCAAAGTCCGGCGAAAATATCAACTCTGTTGAAGGAGTCTGCAGTACATAGACAAGCAGCCCGGTAAAAATCAGCAGGGCTACCCAGAAGCCGGGACCACGATATATCCGTGTATTATCCCGAAATGACGTCTTGGCGTAAAAGTAACACGCAAAAACGACCAGAACCTCCAGGGGTAAGCCGATATTGCGCAATAAATAGATTTTCTCCGGCGACCGCAGAGCAGACAGATCAATAAAATTGAGCCAACCAAGGGCGATAAGGGCGACAATGAAAAGGACCGTCGCCACAGTAAAAGCTCTGCGTACCAGCAGAACCAGAACGGCGACCGGACATATCAGGATATTGAACCAGAGGAGAATTTCTGTCAGCATCAGTTCATCTCAACAAGTCATCAGATAACAGTATGTACTGGGTGCTATTTCTTGTTTGCTGGCGGCGAATATTCCGGCACCAGTTGTTTTAGCCCCTCACCAACTGCCTGATAATCAAGAACTTTGGCATGAGCCACAAGTGCCGCGATCTGTTCAGTCAGTTCCTCATGAGGAGGTGATGCTGACTGGGCAATACAGATCTTTTTATGTGGTGTCGGCAACACACCTTCGTCATCAAGCAGTAATTCCTCATAGAGTTTCTCGCCCGGACGCAAACCAATGTATTCAATGTCAATATCTTCATATGGTTGCAAGCCGGAGAGGTAAATCATTTGTTCTGCCAACGTCTTGATTTTTACCGGCTCACCCATATCAAAAAGATAGACCTCCCCTCCCCGCCCCATACTACCAGCCTGCAACACCAGTTGCACTGATTCCGGGATCGTCATAAAAAAACGGCTAACCTCCGGGTGGGTCACTGTGACCGGACCACCCGCGGCGATCTGTTGTTTGAAGGTTGGTATAACGCTGCCATTACTGCCAAGTACGTTGCCAAAACGTGTAGTTACAAAGCGGGTCTTGGATCGTTTGTCTAGTGACTGTACATACATTTCGGCAATGCGCTTGGTAGTACCCATAACATTTGTCGGTCGCACCGCCTTATCCGTCGATACCATGACAAATTTTTCTACCCGATAATGATCTGCGGCATCGGCTAACAGAACTGTTCCCTGGATATTGTTGTTGACCGCTTCTGCCGGATTGATTTCCATCAACGGAACATGTTTGTAAGCCGCAGCATGAAACACCACCTGGGGCTGTTGCTGGTCAAATATAACATTGACCCGTGAGCGGTTACGCACATCACCGATAATGGGTACAATCGGCACCTGCGGAAAACGTTTGCCTAACTCCTGCTCGATACGAAACAGTGGCGTTTCAGCATTCTCAAACAGAATCAGTTTTGCCGGATTAAATTGGGCAATCTGGCGACAGATCTCACTTCCGATGCTACCACCGGCACCGGTAATCAGGACCCTTTTTCCGGCAAGATAATTCTGGATATTTTTATTATCCAGTTGAATCGGTTCACGTCCTAATAAATCATCAAGGTCGACCTGACGTATCTGCTGCACCGTCACCCGACCATCAATCAACTCCCCAACTCCCGGCAAAACTTTGAACTGACACTTTTTTTTACGGCAATGATCAACAATAGACCTGATTTCTTTACCTGTTGCAGAAGGAATTGCAATGATAACCTCATCGACATGATAGGCAACCACCAATGATTCCAGGTCTTCTTGTGTGCCAAGGACTTTAAGCCCCTGAAACACAGCATGACGCTTAGCCGGGTCGTCATCAAGAAAGCCGATCAGTTCAATGTTCAACTGGGGATTTTGCCTAATCTCCTTGGCGATCATCTGGCCTGCATCGCCGGCACCAACAACAATAACTCGTTTTAAATCTTCATTGCCTCCTGATTGACGCCAGGGACGATAGGCTTCACGAATTGCCCGGGTTGTAAAACGAATACCGCCAACAAGCAGAAAGCAGAAAATACCATCAAGAACAAGAACCGATCGGGGAATGAGCTCAAGTCGATAGACCAGCACCGCATAGACAACAAAGAGCAACGATCCAAGAAAGCTCGCCTTTACTATCTGCACCAGATCAGGCATGGAGACATAACGCCACCACCCCCTGAATGCACCAAAAAACCAGAAAGTTGCCAGTTTGATGATAACGACGGCCGGTAAAAGCTCAACAATCCGGCCACGATACTGTGTCGGAATGGTTAAATCAAAACGAACAGCGTAGGCAAGCAACAACGATATGACGATAATCAGCGCAGTTAACGCGAAGGTAATTATCAGACGATAGCGCTGAAAGCGCTGAATATGTCTATCCATGAACTGCAACCCCTCTTAAAGCGCAAGCATTGAGAAAAATCCCTATTGGTTGCGTGTGCGAATTAAAACACAAATCCACATGGATGACAGCAGGTTTTGTTTAGAAACATACAAAGCTTACCGTCCATTTTGATCACACAAAAGCACAAAAAAATCACCGAGCATAACTACAGCTCTGGTGGCTAAAAATAAAATTGCAGGGATAAGCAGGATATAAAGGACAAAAGGCCTATATCCTTGGTGGTTCTGATCTTCATCCTGTCCACTCTGAATATCCCTGCCGATATGTTTTTGGGTTATGCACACTCGTCAGCGTTTGTCTTCGTTCTCGCCATCCTGTTTCACCCGATCCCCAGAGCCTTTTCCGGTGACTGTTTGCAGGATATAAGAAAAGTAGCTGCCAACAGTTAACTCCTTGATCATGCGTGCATCAGTTTCAGCCAGCAATTGTGGCGTTGACATATCGATCTCATTAATCTGCGCCAAGCCGGTAATGCCGGGACGAACGGCATAGACACCCAACTTGTCACGCTCCGCGATCAGTTCTTGCTGGTTGAACAGATTCGGACGTGGTCCAACCAGACTCATCTCACCCTTGAGGACATTCCACAATTGCGGCAATTCATCAACTTTAGTACGACGCAGAAAAGCCCCGAAAGGGGTTACTGAACTGCTGTTGACCAGATGACTGGCTACTGAAGCGGTCCCAATTTTCATGGTGCGAAACTTTATCAATACGAAAGGCTTTTTTTGTTGACCGACCCGCTCCTGTCGAAAGAGAGGGGAACCGGTGTCGAAGAAGCCTATTATCGTAATAATAAAAAAAATCGGTGCGCCAACCGCTAAGCCGACCAGAGAAAAAGTAAAGTCAAAAAACCGAAGCATATAAAACCTTTTTGAACACAGGACAACCGATCTCACGCTCGCTCGCTATCGCTCACTTAAGACGCCAAGGCGCTAAGAAAACCAGAAAATCAAGGGTTTACTGTTTTAACCCAAAAAAGATTCTTACGGTGTACTTTGCCCCTCTTTGCGTCTTTGCGTCTTTGCGTGAGATCCGAAAGCATCTCTCACCTGCTCGCTATCGCTTACTCAAGACGCCAAGAAAACCAGAAATTCAGGGTGTTATGCTTTTACTCAAAAAATATGTTACTGTTTTCTTTATCCTTCTTTGCGTCTTTGTGCCTTCGTGTGAGCAACGTTTGCAGTTGTTTTTTTCAACCCCTCATCCACACTTACAGGCGGTTCCCATCCGAGCATATTCCGCGCTTTTGAGATATCCACCTGCAAGTTTCCACACAAACGTTGTGAGATCGTTTGCTTACCCAATAAGGCAGCTCCGAATTTGAGCAACCCCATGGGGACAGGAATCAAGCACGCCGGCTTGCCCATTGTCTGGCCGACCCGGCGCAGAAGGTCGGTGGTGGAAAGGTCTTCGCCATCCGCGACGAGAAAAGTCTGGTTGGCTGCGGCAGAGTGGTCGATGCAGGTGACGATGAAGTCGATAAGGTTATCGAGGGCGATCAGGCTGCGCTGATTGTGAATGGCACCAAGCGGTAGAGGAATGCCTTTGTTGATCCAGCGCATCATGCTCAGGAAATTACCCTTCACGCCGGGACCATAAACCAGGGGAGGTCGAATAACAACCAGCTCCATACCCTCTTCTTCTGCCAGACTGCGCAAAGCTTCTTCAGCTTCATACTTGGAAATTCCGTAAGGATCCTGTGGCGCAGCAACATCAGCTTCGGCAAATCGATTTGGTGGAAAAGTTTCTTCACCGTTGACCTTTACGGTGCTCAAAAAGATGAAGCGTTTAACACCTGCGTTTGCGGCCTGGCGCGCAAGGTTCAGGGTTCCGCTCACATTGACGTGGCGAAACTCAGACAAAGGATCCTTTGAATTCTCGTTCATGATATGCACGCGGGCAGCAAGATGAATGACGGTGTCGACCCCCGTTAACGCTTTGTCCCATGAGGTGTCCGGGCCGATATCTCCGACAATTATTGCATCGACCATTGCCGACTGATTGCGAACCGCACAGCGGATATCACGCCCTTCGGCCTGTAAACGTAAACAGAGCCCACGGCCGACAAAACCTGTAGAACCAGTAATTAAAATTGTGGGCATATTCTTCCCCTCGACACCGAATTTTTAATCTTTCGCCCGTTCGCTATCGCTCACTAAAAGATGCCAAGGCACCAGGAAGGTCAGAAATCAAAGCGGCGTTATGGTTATAACCTCCTCAAAGATCTTCTGTTTACTTTATTCCTCTTGGCGGATTTGTGTGAGAATTGTTTTCCAGTCTCATCCCTTAATTGTTCATCACTTAAGTATTTTTTCCATTCTCTGCTATTCATTTCCCGGGCTAGTCAACTATGATCCCTGCTCCAGCTCCCGATAAATCTGGAGATGTTGGTCCACAATCTTCTCAATAGCAAAATCTCGTTCAGCCAACTCACGACCGGCATGTCCCATTCTCAACAGTTGCTCTGGATCAGTTATCAACCGCTCAATCGCGTCGGCCAACGCAACTGCGTTGCGAGGTGGCACCAGAACACCTGTTTCATCAGGGATAATGGCATCACGACAACCTGGCACATCGGTTGTAACAACGGCACGACCGCAAGCCGCAGCTTCAATAAGAACCTTTGGTAACCCTTCACGATATGACGGCAACACAACGAGATGTGCCTGAGAAAAAATATCAGCGACGTCATCCCGATATCCAAGAACTTCAACTGTGCCTTCTTGCAACCAGAGTGAAATTTCATTCGAGGTAATTGTTGAAGGATTCCCCGGATCAAGGTCACCCGCCAGTTGAAACCGCACATCAACACCTCGTTGTTTTAAGATCTGCGCCGCCGCAACAAATTCCTCCACTCCCTTGTCACGCAAAAGCCGGGCGACCATTAGCACAATCGGCGTTCCGATTGGAAGCGGTTTAACACTATATTCATTCAGAGCCACACCAGAGCCCCTGATCACGACCCCCTGTTTAAAGGTCAAGCCAGTAGCTCGTCTCAGCATGGTGCAATCATCAGGATTCTGGAAAATAACGCACAGGTTATTTCTTCCCAGTGCAAAACGGTACAGTTTTGCTACCACGAAACGAGTCATCAATACCTTGAAGCCTCTGTCGGTAAAGACAAAACCTAAACCTGAAATTGCGGCCACAACGCCCGGCACCTTGGCAAAACGTGCAGCTATTCCACCGAATATAACCGGCTTGATAGTCACAAGATGAACGATTTGGGGTTGCAAGACAGCAATAATGCGGTAAAGAGAGAATAAAACTCGTACATCGGAAAATGGATTGAGACCGCTGCGGTTGATTTCAACAGGATGAACCTTAATACTGTGAGATTTCAATATGTCGAGCTTGTCTGTTACCGTCGTTGCCAGATGTACCTCGTACCCTCGCTTGATAGCTTCGACAGCTATTGGCAAACGGTGTGAGAGGAAAAACCAGTCGGTGTTGACAATGAAGAGGAGTTTTTTCATGGATTGTAAAGTTGGCACGCGCCAGAGCCATGGACAAGGGCACACTTGTCCCTACTGACGATACCACACTCAATAAAAAGGTCGCGGTTATCGGAATTCAGAAAAATTGGAGCTATAACTGAAAGTGGTGTTTAAGAGTCATTGAAAAAAAGCGGTGTATTTGG
>OBJA01000440.1_pt1 | contig 36886 bp, 32 predicted proteins | sample 1519751 | NCBI WGS metagenome assembly OBJA01 (sample SAMEA3881238, study PRJEB22517) | soil metagenome | biome: lake sediment; feature: soda lake sediment; material: sediment, water from around vicinity | place: India | collected 2013-12-23 | depth 3 m
CCGCGTCTACAATATGGCTTGTCTGTTCGCTGTACGGAACATGCAGAGAGATTACGTCAACAGTAGAAAGCAGCGTGTCCAAATCCGCGCGCGCCACGCCGCTCACTTTTCCAAACTCTTCATCATAATAGGGATCATATGCAATAACGTCCATCTCAAACGCCTTGGCGCGCAGCGCGAGTCGCTTGCCTATCGCGCCAAGCCCCACGATGCCAAGCGTCTTACCGGCAAGCTCTACGCCGGTGATACGAGGCCACTGGCCCGTCTCCACTTCGCGATGCAGCATGGGAATGTTGCGTACCACGCATAGCATCAACCCAAAAGCCAACTCGCATACAGCCGTGGCATTGGCAGCAGGCGTGTTGGTAACCACGATGCCCCTCTTTTTACAGGCCGCAATATCCACGCGGTCAACCCCCGCGCCGTAGCGAGAGATAACCCTGAGTGTATCCGGCATTTTCTCCACCACATCAGAGGTGATATAGTCCAAACCTGCTATGTAGCCGTCCATACCCTTAATCCGCTCGACTATTTCCTCACCCCTAAGCGGCTTACCGATATCGTTATAGGTCACGCTCTCTGCAAAAGCTGCGAGCTTTTGCTTAGCCTGCATGTTTTCTATTGATAGGAACGATGTAGGTGTTACCAGAAGCTTCATGATGCCTCCTTATTTCCATTTTGGGTTGTCAATTATCGCGGGCTGCCCGTCCTTTTCAATGATCAGCTTACGGTAACCTTTGGTCTCTATGCTGCCATAGTCATGCCCTGCGTCTGCACGGAACACAAAAAAGGTACGCAAAGGTTCGCCGCCTACGCATACGCTCCGGTGTGCATAGCGCTTGGGCACATACACGGCTTTTCCTGGAGCAAGCGCGAGCGCAGACCAATCACCCTCCGGGTTTTCCATGAGCATGTAACCCACGCCGCCAAGGCAATAATACACCTCAGCCGTCTCCAGCAGAGTGTGAAAATGCCCCTTAGTCATAAAATACTCGTTGCCCACCTTTCCGGGGTACACAATGCTGCACCCAAAAGCGAGATCACCTTCATGCTCGGGAATAGGCATGCTGTGAAACTCATACACCAGCTTGTCCCCCACAGAACACAACGCTTCATATGCGGCATCGTCTGCAAACATACCTTCCATCTCAGAGAGATAGCGTTTTCCTGTGTTCAACATTTCCGAAAGACCTGTTTTTAAATCAAAGTCAATGGTGAAGCCGCGCGCGAAATCCATTAATTCTGTGCTTGCATTGAAATCAATCAATCTTCATTCCTCCTATCTGTTGTTGTGTTTGGCGGCAATACTGTCCATTTCGCGCAGCAGTTGACCCTCTATAGGCTTGTGAAAAACCTCTGCTATCACCGCCGTCCAGCCGTAAACGAAATACTTCCAGCCGTCCTCTATCCAAAGGCCCCTGCTTTGCTGCTCAAGCGCTTGATGCATAAAGCGCAAATCACCACGGTAATTGATTTCCCAGACAAGCGCGCCGACAGGGAACAGCGCCGCGTCAGTCAGCGGCGAGCCCGGGCGGTCTTTGCCAAGGCCAGTGGCGTTGATGATCAGCGAGCCTTCGGGCATCGTGTCAAGCACCAAATCGTTCTGTCCCTGTTCGGGCGTGAGGTGGTATTCGCAGAGAATGCAGCCCGGATTGAGTCTCTTATTAATCTCTTCAATCTCGGTCAATCTGGGCTGCGACCGATTGGCCACCACGATGCGTTTGGGATAATTGCCCGCGAACTCCTCACGCATGAAGTAGGAGCACATCGAGATGGCGCTGCCTCCCGCGCCCATGATCATCACGCCGGCCTCGGGATGCTCTTTCCAGTAGTTTTTTGGGACAAACTCCTCCAGCGCCATACCGCAGGTAATAGGATCCTTGGCATGGCCGCACAAACTGTTACCATTCATAGAAATGGACGATAGCTCACCAAACTGTCTGGCGTACGGATCGAGATAGTCGAACAGATCGTGCGCGGCATCGTACAGATCGATCTTGTGCGTCGTGACCAACGCGCCCAGAGAGAGCGGGTCGCTTTTAATAAAACTGACAACATCACGGTAAATTTGCGGCTCGGCGTGTATGGCGATATCGATACCCTTGATGGTGGCATTGCCAAATCCCAACGCCTCTGCCCAGTCCGGAAAAACCTTCATGATTGATGATTTGCCGGTGGTCACTCCGATAAAGTACATTGTTGGCTGTGTTGCGCGTTCCAGATTCATTTATATAACCCCTCCTGTTATTGCAGCCGCAGGGCACGGCGAGCGTTCTGCCTGAACACCGCGCTGATGTGTGCTTTGGACACGCCCGCTTTCCGCAGCATAGGTACGAAATCTCTCAAAATATAGTCCAGCCCCATATCCGCGCCATATGCACGCAACCGCGCACATGTGGTATCCAGCGAAAGAAGTATCCGATGCTGATAACCTGCATGAAGCATTGCCGTAATCAGCGCCAGTTCCTTTTCGTGGTCTAGGTATTTGAGGCGATTGATGCTGTCGTAACAGAGGAAAGCACCTGCAGCGAGCACTTCCTTATGATATTCGGTATCGTAACGCGTGCGATCGAGGTGGCAGACGATTATTCGCTCAGGCGTGATACCAGCCGTACCGAAAAAGCTTAGCATCTCCAACACGTCTGCACCGGGTTCGGTGTGCACCAGTACGGGTACGCCCGCCTCGCCCGCGGCCTGTGCTGCTGCGTTAAAGAGCTTCTGGCTTAAGCTATCCATGAAAACACCGCCTGCTTCTAGCGCCACTTTAACAAGCCCTGCGCAAGCATCAAGCCGCTGTCCATCGCTCTCCAGCATGCCTTGTGTTGCTTCCGTAGTAAATAGTGCCGCCAACACCTGCTCGGAAGCTGTGAAAACTGAAGCGTCCGGCTCATAGAAAACAGTACGGTGAAAGCCAGTAACTGCTACGATGTGTACGCCGCTGCACAGCGACGCATCAACAAGCTTACGCGCCATACGCCCACATCCTCCGGGCTGCGCATCCACCACGCCGCCACCGCCAGCTTGCTTGTAGGTGAAGAGCTCTTCTGCGGCCTTGTCCGCATCCTCCATGCAAAGAGAAGGATTGATATCAAACGAGCGGCCTTTCTCAATAAAAAGATGCTCGTGGCACTGCATGTGGCCGAGTCCGTCGCACGGTATGTCGCCAAGTACGGTTCTGATCATGGCTATGCCCTCATATTTTTCTCTGTTAGCTCAATAAATAATAACATGCTTGATACCTTTGGCCTGCCTTGCGTTTTCGAAGCCTTCAAGTATGTCATCCAGCTTATATTTATGAGATATGATGCTTTTCACATTGATAAGTCCCTGCGAAACGAACTCAAGCGTTTTGCGAAACTGCGCGATGCTTGAACGCGTGGAGCCCGTCAGATAAAGCTCTTTATAGTGAATTATATTGGTATCTATAGGTACGGGCTGTTTATCTTTGGGTATACCGCCAAAGAAGTTGACACGTCCACCGTAATTCATCAGAGGCAACATAGCCGCCTGAACCTGTGGTACCGGACAGGCGGTCACTGCTACGTCCAGTCCGCGCCCGCATGTATGATCTTTTACAAAGCCCTCAAGCTCATCGCCGCCATATATGGTGACGTAAGGAAAAAGCTTTTTGCACTCGGCAAGCCTTTGCTGAGAGATGTCGTTGAGGAACACCATCGCGCCTGCCATATGCAAAAGCTGCACGTGCATCAGGCCGATGGGGCCGGCGCCAACCACCAGCGCGTATTCTCCGGGCTGCACACAGCATTTGATGAAGCCGTTGTATGCACAGGAAAGCGGCTCAGTCACCGCTGCCTCCTCGCTCGATACATTATCCGGCAAAAGAATCAGGTTGCCCCTGCGTATGGCATCGGCGGGTATGCGCACATACTGCGCAAACGCACCGTCTATATTGATGCCAAATGCGCGGTAATCGTCACATAGATGAAATCGCCCGTCTACACAACGGTCACACAGGCCGCAGCCGATATTGGGCTGTATGGCTACCTTCATTCCCTCTTTATAAAGCGGCACCTCGCTGCCAGCCTTGACGATGGTGCCCGCAAACTCATGTCCCAACGTAAGCGGATGCTTTTCATCCACACCCGCATGACCGTTTTGCCACATACGTATATCGGTGCCGCAGATGGCAGCGGCGTCAGTTTTGAGCAGCAATTCATTCTTGTCTATGTCGGGTACCCTGGTTTCCACAAGGCGGATATCGCCTTTTCCAAACAGTTTTAAACTGAGCATATCATTCACCGTCCTTCAGGCGAACGATTCGGCCACTCGCAATCGATTCGTTTCCAGCTTCTACAATGCGCACTGCCATAAGCCCGTCCATGCCACTTACCGGGGTTGCTGTGTTGTTCCTGATGCAGTTCGCAAATGCGATATCCTCGGCCAGATAGGCATCAAGAAATAGAGTCATCCAACTGCTGACAAACGGTGTACTGCTGCCCAGCGGCGTGGTGCAGCATAAAAAGCTGCCCTGCGTGCGCCCAACGTGCAGCACACCCTTCGTACCCACAAGCTCCACGCGCGCATCGTAGCCGTATTGTATATAGGCCGCTCCGTCAATGGAGAACTGAACGCCGTTTTCGAAAACGCCGTTGACCACCACGCTGTCATAGTAATCGGGATACTGTGCGGCCACCTCTTTGTTGCGGTAATTGCCGCCCAGCGCATAGAGCTGTTTAATTTCGCTATCCGCGAACCAGCGTACGCTGTCGATGTCGTGGCTGTTCACCTCGGCCAGTATGCCGTTAGACTTTTTCAGATCGTACATCCAAGGCTGCGGCTTGCTAGGTCCTCGCGTACATGAGCGTATTAACACAAGCTCACCTATGGCACCCTCATTCAACAACTTCTTAGCTTGTTGGAAACTTTGGTCGAACCGCCGCATGAAACCTATTTGCAGCTTGACACCATTTGCCTCGCACGTTTCGATCATCTCATGGCACTCCCGCGTGTTCATCGCCATGGGCTTTTCGCAAAACACATGCTTATTGTTGATCGCGCAGTCGATTACAATGCTCCTGTGAAGATTGGTCGGGGCAACGACGACCACCGCGTCCACTGTATCAAGCCTGATAGCCTCCCGATAATCGGTAAACCATGCCGAAATACCAAGCTCCGCCGCGGCAGATTTTGCGGTCTGCTCGGATACGTCCACCACTGCCGCCATGTACGCGCCGGGCACCTGGTTGTTAAAATTCCTCGCGTGTATCATGCCTGCCCGACCACAGCCGATCAGACAGATGCCCAACTCCTTGTCTCTCATACCTTACTCCTTATCTCGGAGTCATACAGTAATTGCCCGATGAGAAGGCATGCCCCGATATGTGTTAAGTATATATCATTTATTATCACATATCAATATAATATTATTATTTATTTTCTTTTATTATCGATTTTTTCGCATAATAGCTGTACGCCCAGCGCAACGGCCTGCTCTACAAATGCCGGATCGGCCATTTCATCCGTTACCATAACGTTCACCTTCTCAAGCGGCGCGAAACGCACAAAGGCGTTACGGCCTATTTTGCTGCTGTCAGCCAATAGATAGATCTCTTCTGCACACGCAATCATTTGAGTTTTGATATTGGCCATGTCCATGTTGGGCGTTGTGAGGCCATATTCCACACTCACGCCATTGGCTGCAGCAAAGAGTTTGTCCACACGCAGCTTAGCGATGGTCTCCAGCGCAGTCTGCCCTGCCGTACAGTGGAAATTGCGCCGCACCGCACCGCCCGCCATAATGATAGACACATCGGTATTGGCCTCGAGCCATGCAGCGATTTGCAGATCGTTGGTCACCACCGTGAGCCGCTCGATGCCCACCAATCTTTTTGCGAGCTGATAAGTGGTGGTACCGGTGTCCAACGCGATGGCGTCTCCCGGGCGGATAAAACCAGCGGCGGCCTTGGCGATGGCCTCCTTCTCGCAGACATGCTGTACCTGTTTCTGATAGGTATTGGGCTCGTACACCGCTTTTTGGCTGCTGATCGCGCCACCGTGCGTGCGCTCTATGGCTCCTGTTTCCTCGAGCTTCCTCAGATCGTTGCGTATCGTTGCCGGAGATACGCGAAAATGCTCACAAAGCTCCAATACAGTAACGTTTCCATTTTGGTTCACCATTTTCACAATTTCTTGATTGCGCACCTGCGCGAACATGCTTTCAGGCTGTTTCGCCATATCCTGTTTCTCCTTTTACTCGACTTCGGGCAGTTTTTTATAATATTCGGTCAGAGCGTCCATTGCTCTTAGGTAGCTTTGTGCGCAAGGCAGATAGGCCGCGTGACGTGCCGTATCCGCATGGAAATCTGATCCTTTCTTCATCACACGCTCTATAGGCTGCTTGTAGTCCGCAAGTATACCGGCGCCCACCCCTGCGATTACCGCGCTGCCCAACAGTGCCGTCTCGCCCATCTCGAACGTGGCAACCCGCATACCCGTCACATCGGCCTTAATCTGGTTGAATAACTTAGATTTCGCACCGCCGCCTATAGCGATGATCTGCTCAAAAGCATACTGCGGGTATAGGCTGCGCAGCACTGAGAGGTAATAATCGTACTCGTAAGCCACGGCTTCCATCACCGCTCGGAACATGTGTGCGCGTGTGTGCTTGAAATCCAGTCCCAAAAAGCTGCCCTTGAGATGCGGGTTGTTGGGCAAAACACGCCCTGAAAAGTGAGGAATGAATACCACGCCCTCGCTGCCAGGTGCGATACGCTCGGATTCTGTTTCCATCTCCTTGTAGCTCATCGCAGGCATGCCCGAGAGCGTGTCGCGGAACCAGCGTACACACATGCCGCCGCCGTTGATATAAGCCAGGGGCAGATAAAGACCGTCTATGGGACTTCGCATCATGGTGAGTGTTTCATAATCAGTATCGGGCACGAAGCTGTCAACCACGCTGCAGAGCACCGAAGCCGTACCTGCGCAGTCCAGCACCATGCCGCGCTGATATAGGCCTGAGCCGAACGTACTGGCGGCCGTGTCACCACAGCCTGCCACCACAGGTATGCCCTCAACTAAGCCACTTGCCATGGCAAATTCGCGAGTGGTTTTACCCACCACCTCAAAAGGCGAGACAATGCGCGGCATCTTACTCTTATCTACATCGAAGGTTTCCAGAAGCTCGTCCGACCAGCGTCTATTTACATTGTCCGCAAAGCACGAGAAATGCAGATTGGTGTGGTCGAAGTAAGCACCTTCGCTGCCCAACCCGGTCATTTTGCCCACCACATAGGCGTGAGGCAGTACAAAACGCGCCGTATTGGCGTACGCCTGTGGATTTTCATTCTTCCACCAGAGAATCTTTGGACCATGGATGTACGTCACCGGCCCGCCAGAAAGCGCGATCACACGCTTACCTGACCGTGCACGCATCTGTTCCATATAACGCCCGCAACGCATATCCAGCCAGGAATCATAATACGTAGACGCTTCACCGTGCTTGTCAATACCCATTATGCCCGCCATCTGTCCGTCCAGACCAATAGCCGCAATCTGTTTTCCTGCTGCGCCAGAGCGCTCGAGCAGCAATTTGATTGTACTGATGCACGACGAGTATATTTCATCTGGTTCCTGCCACACCGTTCCAGGCTTCGGAGAAATCAGTCGGGATTCTTCAAAGGCCGAACAGATAAGCACCATCTGCTCATCAAATAGTGCCGCTTTGGTTCCCTGTGTGCCTATGTCTATGCCAATGATGTATGCTGCCATGGAAGTCTCCTTATCGATTTTTAGCGTTTATTATTATATTTTATTGTATAAATCAATGGAGTTGTTGTCAATCAATAGATTCTTGCTTTTTCTGCAGGTGTAATATTTGTCGTAACCCTGAAAAATAACAGATTCCGAATGATAGCTGAACAAGGTAAACGCGCCGATGATACGCAAGACCGTGATGGGAGGTTAACGCTTTGCGCAGTTGCAATACCGACCACGGTAAACATCAAGAATCGTCACATAACATTACAATCATTTCGGCTAAACGAAAACCTCCTACTGCTTCTAATCCTACAATAGGAGGCTTTTTCAATGTTTGTTTTTGGTAGCTAGGAGAAAGCGCATAAAGCCCCTTTGTTCCGCTCTGCCGCCACTCTCATTCATGTCTTAATGAAAAAGTTGATGGGAAAGTCGTTTGATATGCCATGGAAGTTCGAATCGTGCCGCGCAATCAATTCTATCGCTTTCATTTCATCTCTGTTTAATAATAAATCAATGATTTCACAATGCTGTCTCCACTGCTCCTGCGGATTTTCCAGCGAAACGTATCGTGTCGCCTGAATAAACTCAATGCGGATATACAGCTCATTAGCAAATTTGCACAGCTGCTGATTTTTGCTGATTTTGCTTAGCTCCAAATGAAAATCGCAGTCTTTTCTAATTCTTAAAGCCGTATCCCCTCGTTCTGCAGCTTCTAGGCACTGATCCGCATGCTCCCGCATTTTCATTATGTCTGCGTTGGATCCAAAAATCATCACAAGCTTTATCGCCATGATATCCATAAACACGCGTACAACGCCAATCTGCTTTATAAGATCATCACTGTAGTTACCCACTTCCGCATATCTCTTGGGATAAAGGTTAACGACACCCTCGTGAGAAAGCCTCTTTAATGCCTCCCTGATGGGAGCGCGGCTACACCCAAATTCCTTGGAAATCTTCTCCTCCGATATCTTTGCACCCGGCTTCATCTCCATCGATAAAACCATTTGCATCAAATGATCGTAGACCTTTTCACTTATACTCGCTTTATTATTTTCTTTATACATATCAATTCCGTTTGTATTTATTGTGTTAAGATTTTGCATAGATATACCATGTACCTTTTCATATATATTATCTTATTTTCATCTTAAGTCAAGAATGAATACGGCTGTGACTTAATTGTATAACTTTCACATATTCACGCCTGTCTCTCAATGGCATCATCAGTCGACAAACAGCAGCCCTGGCCGTTTGACATACACACCGTTTATCTCCTTTTCTATGTAAGGATAACTGATCGGCTTTGTCACAAACAACGGCCCTTCTGTTGTCGCAATAAAAGCATCTTCCGTTTTTGTACCGTCAATCACCGGATTAAAACAATAGCACTGGTTGGACTGTGCCAGTCGATGACTGTTTTCCGTCAGCATGTAGTCTCTGTTTTGATAACCTTGTGCACCGCCTTGCCCATGTAAGCGCCACATGTCCGCGTATCCCAAATCTTCATAGGCCTTTTTGCAGGCTCTATATCCGCTGATATCGTCCTGTCCGATTGTTATTGCGGCAACGGATCGGCACTCGATTTCACACGTGTCCTCATACTGTTTTTGCAGCTTGATATCCTTTTTCCCAAAGTGCGCCATTCTCGTAACTGTTGTGATCAGTCCTTTGTATCTGCCATTCACCGACAGGCACAAATGCTTACCCAAAACCTTGCTGGTAGGTATGCCATGCCTGTAGCTGTACGCACGCTCATCAGCCGTTACAAGAAATAAGACTTGCTCAATATTGTGCGCCCAGAGTTTCTGGCTGATACCACCTGCAATTTCCAGTTCTGTCATGCCAGGCTTGACGGTTGCTATATACTCCTCAAGTATCATAGATAAGCAATGGCCCAAATGCTGATATCTGCAAATCTCATTGTGCGTCAATGAGTAGCGCAATGGATCTATTGCGTGATTGATAAGCTTGGCCTCACCCAAAACCATATCGGCGCCTGTATTTAAAAGCGTGCCTCCCACCAACTCGCGTACGATTTCCTCCGTGTTGTCTTCGTACCATTCCTGAGAGATCACAGTGAATCCGAGCTGCTCAAGCTCTTGCTCTTCCTTTAGCCTGCGCTCCTCAATCACATTGGTTATTGCATACCGGTTTGTTTTTGTGATGAGAATTGTGGCGACACCGGACTCCAAATACATTGTGACCCAGCTTTTTTCGCCTGCTGTGATCCAACTGTAATTTGTATGCTTTTTCAGCACCAGGGCATCCAGTTTTTCTTCATCCAGCATTTTGACAACTCTTTGTACTTTTGTTTCAATTTCGTTGCATCTGCCTTCAACGCTTAAATCCTCGGCGAACTTACCTTCTTCCATAATATTGCTCCTTGTTGTTTGCTCTTGATGTATGTAAGCTGTCGTTTTATACACAGGTATAGCAACCGTCGATTACCAATTCGGAACCGGAGGTATATGTGGACGCGTCGCTGAAATAGTAGATGACCGCGCCTGCTATTTCGTCTGGCTTTCCAAGCCTCCCAAAGGGCGTGCGCTCAATCCACATTTTTCGTCTTTCCCCCTGAACAAAATGTGTCATGTCGGATAGTATATAAGCGGGGCATATCGCGTTAACTCTTATGTTATGCTCCACCCATTCTACCGCTAACGATTTGGTCATATGTATCAATGCCGCTTTGCTGGTATTATAAGCAGCCTGTCTTTGAGGCAGCGCCACGATTTTCCCCATCATAGATGCATTGTTCACGATTGATCCACATTTGCCTTCGCTTATCAGCTTTTTCGCAACCATTTTGGCGACAATAAAAGAACCGGTCAAATTGGTTGATATCACATGGTTCCAAGCGTCCAAAGAGCAATCAATTGCTTTTTCATGCAGTACGATGCCTGCATTATTAAATAACAGCTCAGCCGTGCCAAGTTTATCCGAGCATCTCTCAACCATTTGCTGCACCTGGGCCTCTTGCCGAATATCACAGCCTATTCCAATAGCTTTGATTCCATAGTCAGATGCAATGCCGGAGGCCACCGCAGAAGCTTCATCTTCTTTGGTGCTGACAATGGCAACGTCCGCACCAGCTGCGGCGGTATACTCCGCAACAACCTTACCGATACCCCTTGACGCGCCAGTTATAATCGCTACTTTTCCTTTTAGTGAAAACATTTTTTTTAAATCTATCATCATGCACATCCCTTTTACTATTCATCATCAAATCATTTTTTTATAGTTCAATAAAATCTGCTTTTTCTGTCGTGCCGATCGATTGATCGCGTCAATAATATACGCGACAATATACCCGTCTTCAAATGTGCCTGCATACGGTGCCACCTCCTTTTCATTGGCCACGCAATCCAAGAAATGCGCCAGCATGTTGATATGCCCATGCTCCCAACCAAGAATATGGCCTGAAGGCCACCATACATCCATAAAAGGATGATTCGGTTCAGTCACCAACACTTTTGTAAAGCCCAAAACCTTATCATTGGTGCTTTGCGCAAGATAGACATGCAAATAGTTGGGCGTGGATACATCCCACATCAGACTTCCCTTTGAGCCGTATATCTGCCAGGAAAACTCGCTTCTTTTTCCGTGTCCGACGCCAAGGCTTTCGATAACCCCTGTTGCACCATTCTCAAATTCGAAAAGCGAATGAAATCCTTCGTCTGCCGTCACATCAATCGTCGGGCCGTTCTTCGATTGCCTGACCTTGTTGTAAGTAGCCAGAAGGCTGGAAACAGAACCGATATCTCCAACTAGGAATCTTGACATATCGATAAGATGCGATGCGATCCCCTGTCCTATGCCCGACCAGTTGATATACCAGATATCCTCCGCAGGCGTTTCTTCACGACTGCCCTGATCCTGATAGTATTTGCCGGCAAAATGATAGATCTTCCCAATGGCACCTTGTTGTATCAACTCAAAGGCCAATCTCGTAGCAGGGAAGAACCGATACGAAAAACAACACATATGCTTGACACCCGCTTTTTTAACCGCATCCAGCATTTTTTTCGCGTCACTTGGCGACACGGCCAATGGCTTTTCACAAATAACATGCTTTTTCGCATTGGCTGCATCAATACTTGGCTTGACATGCAGCGGGTCGGGTGTGACGTTATCAAATACCATTACATCCTTATCGTTTACGATATCATCCCATCCAACGCAGTATTTTTGAAATTCAAATTTTTGCTGCGCTTTTTTGCCAAGCTCTTGATTGGCTTCACCGACAATTTGCAGCACCGGCTCATAGTTCGCTTTATCCCACTGCATATAACGCATCGTTTTATATCCATTTGTATGTACAGTACCCATCCAACCGCTGCCCAGCAGCCCAATGCCGATCTTCTTTTTTTCCATAATGCCTCCCCAAGATTCACTTATTGAACACGCTAGAAATTTATCCTGCCTTTTCAGCTGTCCCTTTTCCTTGTGTGTTGTTTAACAAAGACAACCTGTTGAGCCGTTTTTCACCTCTCGCCTGCATCAGATGCTCGAGCGATATGATAGCGACAAGCAAAGCCGCCGGTGTCATCTCTCGTATAAAGCTGCTGACACGCAACAGATTGAGTCCGCTGTTGAGCAACTGCATCACCAGCAGCGCCAAAAATATATTGATTACGTGGTCCTTGCCGCTCCCCTTCTTTATACCGCTGAGCACACCAATGAGCAACGTGGTCAGAACGATTGGCGCACCATAGTCCACGGTTGCTGAATTTGTCCGCGCCATCAACATTATTCCTGAAAGAGCCGCAAACACGCACGATATGATGTAAGTGATGTATAGCACCTTTTTGTTGTTGATGCCGGAAAAAAACGATGCCATGCTGTTTGTGCCCACCAATATTAGCTTCATGCCGTAAGATGTCTTATGGATCACAAAGTAAAGTATGGTTATCAGAACAATAAAAATGATAAACGGTATTGGTATGCCGAGCATATTGCCGGATCCGATATCAAGCAGTTGCTGCGGAAAGCCGATAATACCTCGCCCATCCGTGACAATCATCGCGACACCATAAAACAGATTCATCGTCCCCAATGTAACCAGAATCGGCGGTATGCCCAGATTTGCGATTAAAAACGAGTTGATGAAGCCGGCTATGATACCTATGGCTACGCTGACACCAAGGCACATCAGCAATATCATGTATACCTCGGTGCTGCTCGTCGTTTCCGTCACCATCAACTTAATCAGAGTGGCATTGATAACCGCAACCATATTGGCTAGAAAAACAATCGACAGATTCACGCCTGCTGCAATCATTGTGATCGACATGGCGATTGCCAGCAGGCCGATGTCCGATATCTGTATCATCATTGATTGCAGGCTCATAAGCGTTAAAAAGGTCTCCGGTCGTACGATCACCATAAAAATGAAGAACAAGACGCTTGCCGTGAGCAATTGTATTTTTCTGTTGACAAATAAATTCTTTTTCATCTTATCACCATTTCATCGTTTACTTCGTGCATTATTAACAGCCGACATCAATCTCATGTCTTTTGTCTTTTGGATCGTTTTTGGTTATACGCCTGCAGTGCGATCGCAAATATAAACACCAGGCCAAATACAAACGCCTGCCATACCGATGGAACGCCTATCAATATCAGGTTATTACGAATAATTACCGCCAAAAGCGTGCCAAGGATTATGCCCAGCATGCTTCCCTTACCGCCTGCAATGCTTATGCCGCCCAGTATCACAGCCGCAATAACGGTTAGCTCGTTGCCCCTCATATCGTACGGATCGGCCAGTCTGCTGTTGCTGACATAAATAACGCCGCCGATTGCATACATCACACCTGCATATAGGTAAGTACTGATATTGAGCCGCTTGACGTTATACCCGACTCTTGATGCCGATATAGGAGCGCCGCCCAGCGCGTACAATCCCCGGCCGACTGTGGTGTACCGCAGCAATATATATGTCAATATCAATAGTCCGATCATGATCAGCACAGAAATATGCAGCCCGCCAAAAACATCAATTCTTGAAAATTCAAGTGCCGATTTTGGCATTTGAGCTGGCGTGATGTATATGTTTCCGATAAATTCCAGCATTATGCCGTTGTAAATGGCACCAAGACATAATGTCGCGATAAATATAGGTATTTTCAAAAAGGCGATAAAAATGCAGTTGATTAATCCCAGCACTCCCCCGATCGCCATTGCAAGCAAAAAAACCATTATGATTGAAGGCTGTTGTCCAAGCAAAATGAATATTTTGATAGCCGAATACGCTGAGAATATTGCTATCGACATACACGACAGATCAACGCCGCCATTGATAAGAACAAGACCGACGCCTATGCCAACAATTGCCGTAACCACGCATGCCTTTAGTGTTTCAAAAAGCGTGTCGGCACTGAAAAACACACTGTTTATTGCCGTAATGACAACACACAAAACAATGATGCACAGCACCAAGATTGTCTCAACTTTTGAAAACATTTTATTCAGCTTGTTTGATAGCTGATTGCCTAACGCTGTTGTCTTTTTCATCATGGGTTCTCTCCATCACTCAAACATTATGAACTTTCCGTTATTTTCTCGCTTAAGCTTGCGTAGTTTAGGTTTTTTGTGTCTGCTTCAAATGTGATTCGCCCGCCATTCATCACAAGCACACGATTGGAGTTGTATAATATTTCACCGATATCATCTGAAATCAATATCACAGCTATGCCTTGGTTGGCCATTTCTCTTATGATTGTGTGTATTTCGCTTTTTGATTTAACATCGACGCCCACCGTTGGGCAGTTGAGCACAAGCAGCTTGGGGTTGCTTGCCAACCACTTTGCCAAAACCACTCTTTGCTGATTACCTCCTGACAGGCTTTGCGACGCCGCGCCCAGCGTGCCCTTGATGGCCATCTTACCATGCCATTCTTTTGCTTTTTGGTCCTTGTTTTTTTCGTTGACCATACCAAGCTTGTTTTTGATCCGTTCTATCACAACGGCAATTAAATTGTCTCTTATCGAGGACTCTAAAAACAACCCTTCTGTCAATCTGTCTTCCGGGATATACGCAATTTGATTGCTGATGGCTTCCGCTACGCTGCGAATCTTAATTTTCTCACCATTGAGATAGATCTCTCCGCTTTTGATGGGTACAACACCAAACAGCGCTTTGGCTAGGTCCGATCTGCCCGAACCCAAACGCCCTGTTATGCAAAGTATTTCCCCCCTCTTCACGCAAAAACTAATGTCCTTGAATCGTTCTTTTGATGAAAGCCCTTTGGCCTCAAAAATGATATCCTTGTTGCTTTCGTCGTATAAATACTTCTCTTCCGGAATGTGGCTGCCTGTCATATAGAACGAAAGCTTATCCTTCTCAAATTCCTCAATCGAGAAGTTAGCAACTTCCTCACCGTTACGCAAAACGTATATACGGTCGCAAACTGCAAATATTTCGTCGAGCTTATGGCTGACAAAGATAATTGCCACACCCGATTTTTTCAAGTTGTTAATTATATTATACAGCCTGTCTATTTCCTTTTGAGTCAGCGTTGTGGTAGGCTCATCCATGATGATGACCTTCGCATTCTGCATGATGGATCTGGCAATCGCGACAATTTGCTTTTGGGCCACCGACAAGTCTTCGACTAGGCTATCCAAATCAAGCTCTATCCCTATTTGGGCAAGGCTCTGCTTTGCGACTTCCTTGCATTTTTTTAAATTGAACCCCTTTTTCTTTTCCTGCAGGTGATAGCTAAGGCCAATATTCTCTGCTACGCTCAGGTTGGGAAACAAAGCAAAGTCCTGATAAATAACCTGAACGCCTTCGCTCATAGACTGGCTTGGCGTGATGGTTTTGTACTGATTGCCGTTAATTTTTAATGTTCCGTAATCGTGCGTATACGCACCGGATATGATTTTAATCATTGTGCTTTTACCTGATCCGTTTTCTCCGGCAATGCACAATGCTTCGCCCTCGATGACGTCTAAGTCTATATTCTTTAAAACTTGGACACCGTAAAACGATTTGCACACATCTCTTAATTCAATGATTTTATTGTTGTTCATATTGACGGCTCAACCTTCATATTAATGCTTCTGTGTTATTTGGCAGTAGAGGGCGGCAAGCCGCCCTCTATGTGCACAAAACCCGGATTAATAGTCTCTCGCAAGTATTTCATCGACATTTGAAGTGTCAATGTGCTGCCATCTGTTTCCGGTGATCAGCTTTCCATTAAGGTAAATGCTGTCAAATCCAAATACACCAAGGTCGTCACCTGCCGAAATGGGTTCGCCATTGAGCACCTTGTACGCAACGACACACATAGCTTCACCCATCATGGAGGGATCCCAGCCGGTGATGATGTCGACCGCGCCGCTCTTGATGAATTCAACGTACAGGTCGGGCGTGCCGTTTGACATGAAGGATACGCTGTCCATACGATTGGTCTCTTCAATGGCGCGCGCAACACCTGCCGAGCAGGTTGCAGAACAGCCCCAAATGCCCTTCAGATCAGGATGAATCCTAAACAGTTCCATCGTTGTTTCGTAAGCGCCCTGCTGGTCGTAATTGCCTTCCAGATACGGATAAGTTACCAACTCGATGTTTGGGTATTTACTTTCAATCGTCTCTCTGACGATGTCCGACCAAAGCACATGAAGCTGCGACGTCAGTCTGCCGACGAAAATCGCATATTTTCCTTCCTCACCCATCATCGCCGCCAGTTTATCTGCAACGTTTTCGGCATATTCCTGATTAATGAAAGCCTCTAGGTTGTAGTTGAGATTAACGTTATCGGGACCTTCGTCACCAATAACAATGATGCCGGCCTCCATTGCCTTTTGCAGCACCTGCTCGGATGCCTCAGGCGAAACGAAGCTGATGCATATCGCGGCTTTTTTGCCTTGCACTTCCGTAATGAAGTCTTCAATCGCTGCATTCTGCAGAGAAGCATCTCCCTGTGATGCGCCAATCTGCACAACCGTCACGTGATCTTTGTCTGCCGCAAACCTTTCAAATCCGGCAAACATTCTCGTGTACCATGCACCACCAATACTCTTTGGCACATGGGCAATAATGAACTCTTCAGGCTCGTCTGTCGGGTCATCACCGGTCACAACGTCCTGATTGCCTTCTACAACCGCGGGATCGTCCTTAGATGTTTGTTCTGGTGCAGAACATGCGATTGCAGAGAAACAAACCATGCACACCATCAATACCAGAGCCAGTACCATTTTTGCCTTCTTCATTTTTTCCTCCATTCCTTGATTTGAATTGTGCAGAGTGTCAATACGGTAGTGTAAAACAACATGGCCTCATAATAATTCTGGTCACAATATATCATATGGCCAGAAATAATGTCAACTATTTTTTTATTTTGTCGACATTACGAATAAAATGTCTACACTTTAGCATGTGTAACTATTGAAGTGATACGCACACTGTGATAATATACTGGATGCACTGATCTTTACATTCACTTCGCTTACTGCCGGATATACCGGACGGTCTGATTTGATAACTAAATAACAATCGCTTGGAGGTCATATCTGATGAAAGTTCGTTTGGTTCCTTTGTTTTTTGCAGAAGCGAATGAGAGAGAGCGCAAGGAGTTTCAAGAGCAATTGGAGCGCTTGCGCGGATACTATGATGATGAGGCGGAATTTTTGCCCGAGATACTGGTGGGCGAATCGCTTCCCGAAGAGGCGGATGCCATTGTGTTTCCGCAGCTTATTTTCGCGGCTTTTCGCCACGACGATGTTATAAAAAGCTATAATCTGCCCATGGTGGTGCTAACGTCACACTTTGGTACAGTCGAAATGTGGGACTGGGAAATCGTTACCTATCTGCGGGATCTCGGGTGCAGCGTTTTTTCGCCCTACAGCATAGAGATGGGCAAAACGGTACTTCGTGCGCTGGGCGTGAAACGCAGCCTATCTGCCGGTGCCAAATTCCTGATGTTTCAGGACAGCCCGGGCGAAGGTATGCAAGCCGAAATATTCAAACGCTTTTATTGGTGGGAGAAAGCCTGCACCGAGAAGATGGAGGAGACCTTCGGTTGCCAGCTTATTTACCGCAGTTGGAAGGACGTGTGCGATAACGCACGTGCTATCAGCGATGAAGAGGCACGGAAAATCAGTACGGATTGGAATATCCAACAGGATCGCGTCTGCGAAGCTAGCTTTTTAAAAGCTGTTAAAATCTATATTGCGGTTAAATCCGTTATTGATGAGATCGGCGGCGTTGAGGGTGTGGGATCAAACTGCTTGAATGAATCGTTCCATTGCGATACCACACCGTGTTTGGCATGGAATATGCTTTTCGAGCGAGACAACATCATATTTGCTTGCGAAGGCGATACGCTTACGCTGCTTTCCACTTATATTCTCTACCGCTCTATCGGCAAAGCCGTGATGATGACAAATCTATATCCATTCCTTGTAGGTATGGCCGCGCTGGCACACGAGAAAATTGATAAATTCCCCGATATTGAAGACCCGGACAATCACGCGCTCGGTGTTCATTGCGGATATTTTGGTCTTGCTGCGCGCCCTTTCTGCACAGAGTGGACACTGCGCCCAAAAGTTCTCGGTATTGTCAATGAAGATGCCGTGATGGTAGACTGCCGCATGCCCACAGGAACTGTCACGCTGGCAAAAATCTATCCGGGGTTCAAGAAGCTTTCCGTTATCGATGCCGCCATCGATACTTATGTTCAATATCCAGGATCCGACTGCCGCAATGGCGCGCTAATTCGATACAAAGATGGCCACAAGGTGATGGATACGCTGTGCTCACACCATACGCTGATCATTAGCGGTGATGTAAAGCCTCAGCTTCGTCAGCTGGCTCGCGTGTTTGGCTGGTCGGTCTCGGAGCTGTAATAAATAAGCAAAGCGATAATGTGAAAATAACTATCGCTTTTTATCATTTATTGTGTCTTGTCTGTTATTTTTTATTGTTTGTTGTTGACTTCTGTTGAGCTCGATGATATAGTTAGAGCCGTAAGACAAGTGAGTGTAAATTCAATGTGCAAGTGTAGAACAAAATTTGTGGCCTTGTAACGAGGTGATGGCGCAGATGCAATTGCGGATGTTGCGTAGCAGGCTTGTGTCTCTGTTTAAACTTTCGCAGTGATTTGCATACAAGTCCGTTGTTTCGTCGTATCACACGAAACAACGTGTTGAGAATGCGATCGCATGCTGGCTTTTTACGAGACATATATGCTGGCGCGCAACTTCCGCAAATGCGAAAGCCATGTTGTTTTGGTCCCTGCTTTACTCAGCAGCTTTGGGAGACTCCAAACAGCCTTACATGCTTAGCCGTCCCCTCCAGATGCTCCTTAACCGTCTGTACCGTGATTTCAATCCACGCTCCCACGCGGGGAGCGACGTTTCGAAGTCCTCGCTGTGCTTGCCTTTAAATTCATTTCAATCCACGCTCCCACGCGCTGCCCCTCAGAACCATCCCCCGCAAATTTCAATCCACGCTCCCACGCGGGGAGCGACTATCAAGCGCATCGTCGGCAAGATGACCGAGCTGATTTCAATCCACGCTCCCACGCGGGGAGCGACTTAGTATAGTATAGGGGTTACCAAAAATCAAGATATTTCAATCCACGCTCCCACGCGGGGAGCGACCGCTGCACAGGTCTTTGTATGCTTCGGTCTTCTCATTTCAATCCACGCTCCCACGCGGGGAGCGACGTTATCGTACTCACCGTGGCATGTAGGACATAGACATTTCAATCCACGCTCCCACGCGGGGAGCGACGTTATCGTACTCACCGTGGCATGTAGGACATAGACATTTCAATCCACGCTCCCACGCGGGGAGCGACTTGATTCTTTCCCACATCGCCATCTTTTGCAACACAATTTCAATCCACGCTCCCACGCGGGGAGCGACTAATGGTAGGCGCTGGAGTGACGGAGATAGCCACAATTTCAATCCACGCTCCCACGCGGGGAGCGACACATAAAGATAAACCCACTATGGTTACATTTAAAATTTCAATCCACGCTCCCACGCGGGGAGCGACGTGTGCCTGAACTACAAAATCATATTAAAAATCATTTCAATCCACGCTCCCACGCGGGGAGCGACCCATATTTTATCCATGATAATTTCTCCTATCAACAATTTCAATCCACGCTCCCACGCGGGGAGCGACCGAATTTCTCTGCTTAAAGATGGGCTTTACTTCGATTTCAATCCACGCTCCCACGCGGGGAGCGACAAAGGCTTTGCATCACTTTCGCGTGATCTAAAAAATTTCAATCCACGCTCCCACGCGGGGAGCGACGTCAATCTTGTTGTTGATATGGTATTCGTCAATGATTTCAATCCACGCTCCCACGCGGGGAGCGACGATACGCTTGTGCCCTTGACGCGCAGAATCCTTATTTCAATCCACGCTCCCACGCGGGGAGCGACCCAAAAGCGCACTATAGAGCGCATAGTTACAAATATTTCAATCCACGCTCCCACGCGGGGAGCGACCGTATTTTACGGGCGGCTTGGGCGGTTTGCAGCAATTTCAATCCACGCTCCCACGCGGGGAGCGACGCACGCGTTGCCGCTGTGATGTACCCCGAATAATATTTCAATCCACGCTCCCACGCGGGGAGCGACTGCTGTCTATGCGCTGTCGCTTGCCGCTTACGTCGTATTTCAATCCACGCTCCCACGCGGGGAGCGACGTATTCACTACTACGGCATGGATCAGGTCAAAAAGATTTCAATCCACGCTCCCACGCGGGGAGCGACGCTCGTAGGCTGTCAATTGTATATACCTCAACAAATTTCAATCCACGCTCCCACGCGGGGAGCGACTCCGAAGCCGGACTTATAAAAGCATTAGGACTAAAATTTCAATCCACGCTCCCACGCGGGGAGCGACCATGGTTTTTTTTCCTTCTTTCTGCCGATATACCATTTCAATCCACGCTCCCACGCGGGGAGCGACTGCTGTCTATGCGCTGTCGCTTGCCGCTTACGTCGTATTTCAATCCACGCTCCCACGCGGGGAGCGACGTATTCACTACTACGGCATGGATCAGGTCAAAAAGATTTCAATCCACGCTCCCACGCGGGGAGCGACATTCTTTTTCGTATCGTTCCCCACAATGAGGACAATTTCAATCCACGCTCCCACGCGGGGAGCGACGGTATTCGTCTATGTACCCTCTCTCATGTAGTGATTTCAATCCACGCTCCCACGCGGGGAGCGACACGGCGTATTGGGCGGCGGTAAAAGCACCGTTATAATTTCAATCCACGCTCCCACGCGGGGAGCGACTTGTCAATCATGGGCTATGCTTTCCATACGTCCAGAAATTTCAATCCACGCTCCCACGCGGGGAGCGACTTTACAAGGCCGGAAATGGCCTACAATCCACGCAATTTCAATCCACGCTCCCACGCGGGGAGCGACGCTCGACTGGTACGTGCTTGAGGCTCGCGGCAGATTTCAATCCACGCTCCCACGCGGGGAGCGACCCGTGCCTATCCATGACGGCGACGGCGTCCGCCAATTTCAATCCACGCTCCCACGCGGGGAGCGACTGCGCGCGTTGCCGAATTTGAAACGCACGTCGCTGATTTCAATCCACGCTCCCACGCGGGGAGCGACAGGATCTATAAACGACATAGCTTCTTGGGTTGTTGATTTCAATCCACGCTCCCACGCGGGGAGCGACTTACAGGCGCGTGACGGGCGTCAGTATTGATACAATTTCAATCCACGCTCCCACGCGGGGAGCGACCTTATAACGCTTCCTTTGAGTGGTATTGCTTGTCATTTCAATCCACGCTCCCACGCGGGGAGCGACTATGCAGTGCGCGATACTGCGGTGCCGTCACAAAATTTCAATCCACGCTCCCACGCGGGGAGCGACGCAGCGGGTCAAGCGGTTTTAAAGATTTGAGCGTATTTCAATCCACGCTCCCACGCGGGGAGCGACCCGCATGGCCTATACACAACGACGTCATATTCTGATTTCAATCCACGCTCCCACGCGGGGAGCGACCCGTCATAACCCAGTGCCCCTTGCACTCTTCGCCATTTCAATCCACGCTCCCACGCGGGGAGCGACGCGTTTAAGCTCGTGCATACTTTCCTCCTGAAAAATTTCAATCCACGCTCCCACGCGGGGAGCGACTGTCGATTTGACTACAGGCGAGGAGCTGCCCGTCATTTCAATCCACGCTCCCACGCGGGGAGCGACCCCAGCCTTCGACGGTTGTCTTGCCTCCTTGCGAATTTCAATCCACGCTCCCACGCGGGGAGCGACCGTTATTGTCTGCGCGTCGCTGTTCGACAGTAAAATTTCAATCCACGCTCCCACGCGGGGAGCGACTCAATCATGGGCTATGCTTTCCATACGTCCAGATATTTCAATCCACGCTCCCACGCGGGGAGCGACGCTGCGTGATGCGGTGTGTATTTTCTATATCGTATTTCAATCCACGCTCCCACGCGGGGAGCGACATCCGGCGATAACCCCCAGCCGCCCAGCGGCTTTATTTCAATCCACGCTCCCACGCGGGGAGCGACTTATCTTGTATTCCATGTTACAAAACCTCCAATAATTTCAATCCACGCTCCCACGCGGGGAGCGACTGCGACAATCATGTTTTTTTATGCAAATTTGAGTTGTAAACAGTGATTTTCGCTTTCATACTTGCTTGTCTGGCGCATTCCACAACCTAAAACACAAAAATTACCGGCAGAACACTATGTTTTTTTTGGTGCGAACCCCTACAGCAACTTATGTGTGCTTCATGTTCGCACTACATAATCAGAGCGCCTTCCACATCAAAGCTCGGCTTGACACCAATATGATCAACCTTACTTTTATAGTTGTTTCCAAGGTTATAGAATCTTAAGCTGTCCTTGGTGCTGTCGATAATGCCCGATAGTATGTGTTTGACCTCGCGGGACTTAGCAGCATCCATCACACACTCAAACACAGAATTCTGTACCCGCTGCCCAAAATTCTCGCACTGCTTGGCAACACGATGCAATCGCCTTCTCCCTTCGGCCGTTTCGGTATTCACATCATACGTTATCAGAACAAGCAATTTAACACCTCATTTCCATAAGAACGGCGGGTAGCCGTCAAGATCGCCACGCAAGCAACGTGCAAGCAGCATGGCCTGCACATAGGGAACCAGCCCCCATTCTGCTTTTTCCTTTAAAAAGGGATGAAAGATGGTTTCACGTTTTCTCTCCTGCCACGCTGAAAGCAGTGCTTTCCTTGTGTCATTATCCATCATAACTGAGCCGTTTTCACGTTTATGAAATCCGCTTTTGCTCACTTCCCGCCTGTTGATCAGCGTGATAACAAACCTGTCAGCGAAAAGGCCGCGGAACTCCTCCATCAGGTCAAGCGCTAAAGAAATGCGACCCGGCCTATCTCTATGCAGGAAGCCCGCGTAAGCGTCCAGCCCAACTGTTTCCAGCGCGGATGCGCAATCATTTGCAAGCAGCGTATAGCAAAACGACAACATCGCGTTCACATTGTCCGTGGGAGGCCTTTTGCTTCTATCAGCAAAATAGAAATCTTCCTTTTGCTGAAGTATCAGGTTGTCAAGCTCTCCGAAATACAAGCTGGCCGCATTGCCTTCTATGCCGCGCAGCTGTTCCAAATCAGCGCATTTGCGTAGACTCTCCATCTTTTCGGACAGCATCGCCGATACATATTTTAGCCGCCCCACATCAAGCCTCAATCCATGATCCCTTATGGCGCGTTCGAGTATCCACTTGGCGTTATAGATCTTTCCGGTGATAAAGCTTTTGGCCAATGCGCAGCTTCTCTCCTCGCTGTCGCACACGCGGTATTGCTCCCTGCGCAGCAGCACGTTACCGTAGCTTTTACCCACAACACGGGCAGAGAATCGACCGCTCATGGTCAGAAAGGTCAGGTTTATGTTGCGCTGCGCGCAGGCACCCATCAGCGCAGGGCTTGCCCCGGTATACCCGAACGTCACGATGGCTTCCAGATTGTGCAACGGCAGCCGCGCCACGGTGCTCTCCTCACGGCGTATGGCTACCGTTTCGCCTTCAAGCGACAGATAACTCTCGGGTGTGGTCACATAGAGCGTGTTGAGCAGTTTCCTCATACCGTATCCTCCATGTGCGCTGCGATGTACGCAGAAACGGACTGCTCTTTACAGAGCTTTGGCAAACACACCTCGCGCAGCGAACAGGCACGGCAAAAACTGCCCGTTTTGACCTTTGGTGTATGCCGCCTGCGGTACATCTCGTGCATCTCCTGTGTGATTGTAAGCACCTCGCCGCGCAGTTCATCATCCAGCGGCACCTCAAGCCGATGTCTGGTTTCACCGTAATACATACAGCCCATGGGTATTTCACAGGCCAGCATTCCCTCAAGACATATCGCCTGTGCACAAAGCTGGAGCACATCGCAATGGTTTGCCTTGGGCTCACCGCGTTTATACTCCACAGGCATCGGCCGATACCGGCCCCTGCGCCCAAAAAGCGTGATGCCATTCTCGTCGCTTATGAATTCCACAACATCGCAGACGCCTGTAATCCCCAGCCTGTGAGAGGCGACAGGCAGGCCGCGTATGATCAGCCTATCGCCCCGCTTCTCGCTGAGCTTACCGTCGTGCGCTTTCTCGTGAAGTATGTGGCCTTCCACCGTGCGCAGATTCTCCTGCCACTGCTGCTCAATGTGTATCAGGGCCCACTGCCTGCGGCAGAACACGAAGTGCTGTATGCCGGAGAGCAGGAGGTAGTCGTCTTCAGAAAAGGTCATCTCTATATCATGCGAACGCAGGACACGCTGGCAGGGACAGCAGCCAAATCGACATTGACTGCATAGTCTCCGTATTTTCTCGGCGGAGTACCCTGATTCACCCTCTCGACAGAAACAGTCTCAAACAGCTTATGGGAGGGCGCGTTACCCAACTCACTTTCATGCTTAAACACAATCAGCTCACGCACTGCCATCTTTCCTCTGGCTGCGGAATGATCGTGCTCAAACATATTGATGATCGCTTCCCAAAGAAATGCCAAGTCGTCTTCGGAAAACCCCGTTGACTTCTGCGCAAGATTGGCGGATATAAAGCCCTCGACACGATAGAGCGCATAAGGAATCACATATTTGCGCCCCATTTCCGTGCCTTTCTTTTCAGCATCCGCTTCGGTGGTGATGGCGATACGCGTAATGGTCACTTCCTGCTGTACCACTGGTTCTACGCTGCGTGCAAACCCAAGCTGCACCGGCCCGCGCACTTGCCCACAGTTCAGATACGCTTTGACGAAAGTAGTCATTACTGCGCCGAACGTTCGGATGTCGAAGAAGTTCTTGCACATGAAATCTCTGATTTTGCTGTCTATATCGGGATCGTCCTTTTTCTTTTCCTTGGCCGTCTTCTCATCCACGCCAACATATTCATAAGCTTTCTTGTCCATGGCATTCAGGGGTACTCGTTCTTGAATGTATATGCCATAGCCCGGCGCGCCTTCCTTGACCGTTTCCACGTAATTGCGTATTTTGCGCTTTAAGCAAACATCGGTCACGATGCCGTGTCCTGTTTCCGCGTCGATTCGCGGCATGTTGCCCGCGTCCGGGTCGCCGTTGGGGTTGCCGTTCTCCACATCGAAGAGCACCACAAATTCATATCTGTTTTGGATTGTCATTTTATTTTTCCTCCTTATCTTTTTTCGTGAAATTGGCCTTCATCTGATGGTAATAACCAAGGATGAAAACACCCTGATCGGGTAGGCTCAAATGCGCCGGATAGGGATTGTTCTCCACATCCAGCTTGTCCAGCAAGTCTCGGATTCTCTTCTCACTCACATATCCGTAATCCGATTTCGACGTATAATATCCCGCCATTCGGAGCAGAACTGGAAATACGCTGGCTGGCGTAGCACAGGCCGATGCAAAATATCTGTCCTTCATAGAAGCATTGATGCCTGGATTCGCATCAAGCTGGGCTTTTTCTAAAACGGCAAATAACCGCCCTAATATATACGCCTTGTTGTTGCTCTGTTCATTCAGCGACACAGTGAGTACCTCCTCAAATCTTTCTTTTTGGCTTCTTGTCAGACACGCCTTGATTATGGCCGCCTTGCCTCGGCTGATATCACGCTCGGCCTTCACCCTGAGAATCACATTGCTGTAAAGCGCTTCGGGATAAGACTTGCCGGAAAATATAGCGCGCAGCGTCGCGCCCGAGAGCAGCGGCGAAGACACTTTATCCCGGGACTTGGGGGATACCGTTTCCTGCATCAGCTTCCAAAGCGGCAGATACCGAAAATCCTTGGGTGCCCTTTCGATTTCCAGCGCGTCATAATGCGCCTTCACGTTCTCCATCACTAGGCCAAAGTCATTTTCGTAAAAGAAACGGATAGACAGACGTGACGCGTTTGGCGCAAGGCCCAGCACAAAAAAGCGCATTTTGGGATCGAAAGTATTTTTAAAATCGTCAACAGTAACACCCTCCAGCAGCTTTCCAAAAATTGCGCCCACATCCCGCCGTGCACCTTTGTCCACCACGACCTCCCGCTGCTCCTCGCCTTCCTCAAAAACAGGATTGAGAGAAAAGGAGAAGATATCGCGGTAGATACGCTTGGGACTTTGCGCCCAGTAAACCACGGTGGTGTCCCCAAAGGTGTGCTTGTGCTCCGTATCGGCCAGCAGATGGTTGAGCGCTGTGATATACGCAAATGCTGCATATTCGCTCACCGGAGCGTTGAGTCCTTGTTGCTCATCCCGCCCATAAGATTCATATGCGCGCGCGTTAAAGGACACGATGGACACTCCTGTCGGCTGTCCGCCCTTGACGCCCTTTATGCTGGCATGCAGACGCGCAGCGGGGGCTTGCTGCCCGGTAATCAGACACTGCATCACAGGCGAAGACGATACACCCGCTTTGTACTGATCCCAAGCATGACAAACAACTACGTCTTTATGCGCATAATCGTGTCCCGAAACCATAAACACAATGTTGCCCCCAGCCATAAGAGCATCCATTTCGTCCGTAATCGCCGTACATTCCGCCGCTTTTTCGGGCTGCCACCCGTCCAGAAACGCAAGCACCGCGCGCGCCGCCGGGCTATCTACCCCGTCCAGCACATCATGGTGAAGCTTTCGGAACGCCTCAAAACACTTGCGCGTCCGCTCAGGCTTGCCCTTGTTGTCTATGCCCAGCACATAGCCCGAATTGTCGCAAAGAAAATTGGCAGATACATTCACTGCCCTTTTAACCTGCTCAGGCACTTCTATTCTTTGCGGCACTTCAACTGTCTTGTTTCCCCGTTGCGCTTCGATTTTAAGCGGTATCGCACCAATCAAAGTCCCGTCTTCTTTGAGATTCAGCGCAAACGATACATTGGCCATGCAATAGCCCGGCCTTGATATCTCGCCCGCCTTTGCGAGTATTTCGTAGTAATCCACGAGCGAGCCGAGTATCATGTGACCACCCCGCAATCCTTCAAATCGATTACGCCGTCCTTCATCTGCGCACGGAAGAATATAGGGCGAATATCTCGATGGTTTGTGAAATCCATGTCCCAGAGCATGTAGCCAAGGTCTTTTGTTTCCCTGCAATTACTCTCTGGCAGTTCCCCCTCGATCAGCCGGAAACTAGCAGGGAATTCCCGGCAGCCGAAGCAGGGCTGGTGAAAATACTGCCCTGACCTTATCCTCCGCAACGCCACGTTGTAATGCTTTTCAACCGTGTCACCGTCTCCCGCTTTGTCCGTCAGTTCAAAATGCCCTTCAATGACATAACGCACATCCTTTAGCAACAATGAGGCCCGCTGCTGGATATCCTCGGACGTGTAGATGGGTTTGACGGCGGCTGTGCCGTTCATGGCTGAAAGCGCGTTGCCGTGAGCCAACTTTGACGAGACCTCGTTGCGCCGCACGTTGGTAAACCGAATGGGATTCAACACATGGATGCGGTCTATCACCCAGCGTATCGCGGGTTTCCAATAGATTGCCTCAATCAGCCCGCGTGCGGCTGACGGTGTGATCACATCATAGCTGACGCGTTCGGTCTTCATCTCAGGACGCGTAAAAAGCGCATACGCACCCCAGACTTCGATTTTGATACCATAGCCCAATTTTCTCAACTCCTTTCTTTTGATTGCCGGAAATCCATCCGGCTTTTTCCATCATAAAACTCTTGTTGTCCCGAATTCCGGTCAGATTGAGTTATCTTACAAAAAATATAAATACGGATAAACGGTATGGATATTTTTCTAATCATACTAATTCCTTTTTCTTCGTTATGTGAAGTACCCCGTTTCCTATTATCCTTTCTTGCCGAGATATAATACATCCCACTTTTAGCCATAATATCGTTGTCAGCAGTAGCTGCGGGTTGAAATTTCGTAATGTGTAGTTGTTCCACAGACAGACGGCGGCGTATTTCGCCGCCGTCTGTCTGTTAATTAAATATCGCTTGGCCGCTATCTGCGCTCGCGTCAAGCCCCGTGCTGTCATCGTATTTATCCATATCCGTAAGTACAGCAAGCTCGCTATCCAACACTTTTATGCTGCCAGAATCATAAAGCGCATTATAATTCCGCTCAAAGACATTAACCGTATACTGTTGTATCCAACGCAACAAATTGCGGCTTCTCTCACCGACCCGAAGTCTCTCCACGAGCGCGCAGGCCTCATCCGTCCTGGGTATGACTATGGCGCGCGTGGCTTCGTCAATAAGCCGAAATTCTCCGGCAATCTGTGCAAACGGGAAGCTCAGAGAATCTACTCCCTCCTCAAACCGCTTGACGATTTTCCTAGTATCAAGCGCTTCCCCTTCAATATCGTAATACTCATTAAAATAGGCTCGTATGGCCTCGGGTGATGCGATATCTTCAAAACGGCTCATGATCGAGCACGTAACCGCGATGGGCCGTTTAAGCATAGCGGGTAAGCTTTTTCGGTAAGCTTGCTCGGGTTTGAACACATATACGGGACTGACTGTGGGGTTATTACCTTCGCGGTTACAGCGTCCGGACGCCTGTATCAGCGAATCGAGTCCCGCCTCTGCGCGATATACAATGGGGAAATCCACATCCACGCCCGCTTCTATAAGACTTGTAGAAATCACTCGGCAGGGCTTATTGTTCTTTAGCCTGGCCTTGATGTCCTCAAGCACTTTTCGCCTGTGAACAGGATACATAAAGGTTGATAGATGATAAACGCCCTTCCCCTTCATCAAAGAGAATACATTCTGTGCCTGCTTGCGTGTGCTCACAATACACAGCACTTGATTCTCCTTATTGAGCCGTTCCGCGAGCTCCGTATCGCTGATCTCTCCGATATGCTGCAGTCGCGCTCTTTTGAAAAACTCATAATCGTCCTTGATATTGTCGCAAAGCTCTAGGCTTTCAATCTCCGCAGGAAACAGCCTGTCCAGCGCGGGTTGCGTGGCACTGCACAAAACGCATGTGCATTTATAATTGCGTACCAACTCGGATATGGCCTGTACACACGGGCGCAAATATTTAAGCGGCAATATCTGAGCTTCGTCAAAAATAACGATGCTGTTTGCTATGTTGTGCAGCTTGCGGCATTTGGATGACCTTTTCGCAAAAAGCGATTCGAAAAACTGAACGGACGTTGTCACAACAACAGGCATATCCCAATTTTCTGTCGCCAAACGCTTTCCCAAAACAGACTCATCTTTTTCATCATAGTGAATGCCCGAATGGTGCTCAAGCACATTGTTTTCACCTAGTATCTTAGTAAAAACAGCGGCATTCTGCTCAATAATCGAATTGTACGGTATGACATAGATTACTCTGTCCATTCCATGATGCAAAGCGTGTTTTAGTGCAAATGCCATGGAAGCAATGGTCTTCCCTCCGCCCGTAGGCACAGTCAGTGTATACAAGCCTCTGTCCTTTTCGGCTTTTCCTATGCAACATTTCAAAATATGTGTGCGTCTGACGTCAATATCTCTACTGGGATTGGAGAGCGCTTCAATCTTATTATCAATTCGTTGGATGAGTTCTTTAGTTGCGTTATATGTTATTTCGCGTTTTTTATTTGACATAAAACGCTCCGTATCTAGAAAGTCCGCATCGACAAGACATGAAAACAGCATTCTAATATAGAACGCTATAGAGAATCCAACTTCACCAAGTGGAGTTAAAGAACTCGACAGCACTCTTGTGTCAGGCAATGTCAAGTGCTCTGTAAAATGTGAGTATGTTTCAATTAAACCTAATCGTTTTAACCTACCCGACAATGTTGAATCATCTGGTGTGCATGCCAAACTGCCGCCATCAGGTAACCCTGCGTGATGTCCAGCCACACAATAAGCCAGCATATGGCCCATGCTTCCATATCGACGGCTTAGCTCTATTGCACCCGCTGTAGAGTGATCGACACGCTGTTTTGTTTCTCCATGAATACGTTTTTGAAATGCCTGTGAAAACTTGCCGATGTCGTGATACAGTGCACACAGCCATGCTGCATCGCCATTGCAAAAACGGTCTCCAAACAACCTTGCAAGCTCAGCCGCTCCCTCCAAGTGCTCCTTGAGCGTCTGCTCCACCCCATCGCTCTCGCGGATATGTGCCACAAATTTTGAGTATGCCATCAGGCTTGCTCCTATCAGAAAAATGCAATGAAGTGCTGCTGCGCCAGTGATTATTGAGAATAACAGTATTATAGCATTTTTCGTCATTAATAACTATATCTTTATACCATGGGTGCTGTCCGTTTTTTCGGACTCATGTCACAAAACACCCATCAAAAATTATATATATTAATGTGGTAAATAGTAATGGAAAGAGGTTGAAAACGCACAAAACATACTATAAAAAAACCAAAAAGTCATGCGCTGACTAATTTGCAGTCATATTATGGTATTTTGGAGGATTTCACCCAATTCAATTTGCTAATTTGTCAAAACCGCGGGGATTAGTCATATCGTCGGGATGATTTCAAAATCCAAACCCTCTTTAAGCTTACGTATAGTAAAAAGGGCAAAAATCATGATTATAGTCAATTAGAGCGCGACACACCACAAAAATCATCCCATAGATATAAAAAGGTATACAAAAGGTATATAAAAGGTATATAAAAGGTCGACTTTTGAGTAACTGAAACGAACGAAAAATGGACTCAAAATTGCCAAATCAAGAAATCTCAAAATCATCCCATCGCTATGACTAAAAGCCGCCTTTTGTTTAAAAGGGACGACGAAATATTAAAAAAACTGAAGCACTATGGCCACAAGAAATTACCCACCAAACAAGTGTAGATATAAAAGACGAGTAACCAGCGCATAATCAAATTATTATGAATACTTACCCATCAAAAGAATATGGCATAGGGCAGAAAGACGAATACATCGAATACAAATACTAACACAAAAAATGAATGACCCAAGTAACAACGCGCACAAATAAACACACCTGTATTTAACAAAAAATATATACAGAACGAAAAACAAAGCAAATGCTCCGCAGAAACTAAGTCCATACGAGAACAAGGGGCAGCACGAAGATATTAAGTCAGTACAAATAAACAAGCAGATGATAACTGCCAAGCAAGAGGTATCCACGCAGCAATGACCAAAACGCATTACTCCGCATAATATACGCTCATGATGTAAAGGACATTTAAATACCCCGCAGTAGCTAAGGCCGTCTTAGACCAAAAGGCAGCTCGAAGAAGATGGGCCAACAAAAACAATCAAACAAAATAACATTAATTGAACAGACATTCTAAACTGTTATTGACAGCTCTACATTATTGCGTGCAATAAACGCATACCATGCAAAAAATAATCCCCGCAGTAGCTAAGACCGTCTTTAACCACAAAAACGATCTGAATGAATTAAATTATCACGAATAAGAATGAGGAAATAAAAATAGACAATAGCTAAAAAGCATTATATACTAATACCACACTGCCATATGTCCACTCAGAAAACAGATCATGAATTACTATATAACAAACACTATAATAGCTATATTATCAGAAAATCACGAATAAAGTATACGTACGGACATATATCCGCGAAAAAACTGTCACCCATATGTGTGTGTCAAGCGTTGTACACATGTGTGTGTCAAGTGTTGTACACATGTGTGTGTCAAGTGTCACACATATGCGTGTGACAAAGCCGTAATAGTAAAAGGGATACGAGAGAGGAATAAGAAATAATTAAATCCTCTCTTAATCGGCGGTGTGAAGATTTTTCTGTAAACGTCCCTCTGTGACGATGACGTATAGTCAGATTAGCTCTCTGATCCAGAGGTGAAACGTCAGCCACCTGCCCTAGGGCAGGCTCGGCATTGACCGGGATTAGAGCAAATGCTAAACTGGTCAGCCAGGCGGAATCCAAGTAACTCAAAGCAGCTCCCTTTCACCGTCGGCATCTTAAAGGTAGCATTTGAAATAAGCCCTGTCAAGGCTGGCGGTTGGTTCAGCTCAGTCGATCGGGGTACATAATGGACAGCTCGCCGTGGACGGGTCCCCAGTTTCTGAGGGTACCTGTCCATTTTTTGGTTAGTTCAAATGTGGCCAGATACAGCGCTTTGAGCAGTGCAGTGCTGCTCGGAAAAACACTTCTCTGGCGATTCAAACGGCGGTATCCGCTGTTCAAACTCTCTATGGCGTTGGTGGTATAAATCACCTTTCGAACCTGCGCAGAAAACTTAAACATCGGGCTGATGACGTCCCAATTATCTGCCCAGCGCTGCATCGAGTTCGGATACTTGCTTCCCCATTTCTCTGTCACAGCCAACATACGTTTATGTCCGGTCTGCTCATCACTGGAATGATAGATTGTCTTCAGGTCAGCAGCAAATGCTTTTCTGTCCTTGTACGACACGTACTTTAGCGTATTTCGCACCACATGGACGATGCACCGCTGGTACTCTGTCAGCGGGTACGCAGCTTCTATGGCCTCTTTGATGCCGGTAAGCCCATCGGCACACAGCACCAAAATATCCTGCACACCGCGGTTTTTAAGCTCGTTGAGCACTGATAACCAGTACTTTGAGCTTTCTGTCTCACCAATCGTGATGGTCAGCACTTCTTTTTGACCTTCTTCGCTGATCCCAAGTATAATATACGCAGCCTGTTTTTTGATAACACCGTTATCACGAACGTTGAATATAATCGCATCGATGAACACGATTGGATAGATGGCCGATAACGGTCTTTTTTGCCATTCTTCAATTTCCGGCATGAGTTTGTTTGTAATGCCTGTAACCAAGCTTTCACTCACATCAAAGCCATAGATATCCTGTATCTGATCGGATATCTGCCTCGTGCTCATACCCTTGGCGTACATACTGATGATCTTGCCTTCAATCTCGGAGATATCTCGTTGATGCTTCGGCACGACCTTGGGATCAAAGTCGCTATTCCTGTCTTGCGGCACTTTGATTGGAACCTCTCCATAGCTGCTTTTCAGCGTCTTAGGCTTGTAACCATTTCTTGAGTTAGAGTATGTCGGTTCTTTTTCCTGCGAGAGCTCCATTTGCTCTTCAATTTCGCTCTCCAGTATGTTCTGGATAGTTGGCCCCAGTAAATCCTTCAAGGCATCCTGTATGTCCTTTGGTGTTTTGATGTCGTACTCCTCAATGAGCTGTTTAATGATGTTTGCTTTCCCTTCGTCTACGAATGTTTTTCTCGGTCTACCCATAGTAATAAGCCTCCTGTGTTTTTATTCTATCACAGAAGGCTTTTACAGAAAGTTTTTCACAGGCTCTCTTAATCAATTATTCACTCCCTAAACAATTCCCCTCCAAACACAATCCCTCCCACCGCTGCACGGTCCAGCATTCTTTAACGCACTCCCTTTCCAAAATCCTCCCTCCTTCCTTTTTCGTATTACCAAATCCCCACTCAAAGTCTGCCCTCAAAATATCAACCAATCCCCTATCCAACATCCTTAATCGTATTTCCGTATCCCGCCATGAAAGAGGAATATGAAATATATAAATCCTCTTTTATCATTTGCTCATCTGCGCACTCGTCATATATCAACGAATACCAATCAATATCTCCTTATAGTAAATCGCTATCCTTCCATATTCGTATATGATAGTTAGAATCGAGAAAATGGATATGTCCATGGACTTTGGGGAAAAGGAATTCTTTAAGCTCACGTTCTATCAAAGCACAAGCTTAACTCAACCGTACCGTCCTCTTATCCCGAGCAGGTTCGGAGTATTAATGCATTTATGAGAAACGAATAACGTCGCGCCCCACCTAGCGACGTCGATGTTTCTCGGATATGAATTAAAATGAGTTGCGAGATGTTGAACAACTTGTAGCCCAAAAGCTATTTGCTTATCGTGCTTTTACTGTTTTGCCCCATTCCATGGTTAATATTCTTCACGCTCTATCATTCGCCCCTTTTCGCTTCAATTCCACAAGTACACATAAACCGTTGTTATAGCGTGAAAAATAGCCCTAGTTTTTATAATTGCACAGTGTTTTCTCACTCCCTCATCATAATCCCGCTTCAAAATCCTAATTTCAAAAGAGTGCGATGAAGCTTCCAAAATGGCATGGCTTGATTGTGATGAATCAACAACAAGAAAAAGAGCCGGATATCCCGACTCTTCAGTCCAACTCCACGATACCCTGCGCGGCGTTCTCATACGTTTTTACACCGCCTTAAAAAGAGCACCGTCATCATCAAAATGCGTATATTTACCGATTGGCCCTTTTCTGTATTCCAGCTTCTTTTCCTCTAAATCATCCCAAAAGCCCTCGTCGATAACGCAGTTTTGACTTATGCCTATCCGCCCATCCATTAGTGATTCGATTATCGCATCCATATCCATATAAGCGATTGATTTTTCCTTCAGAACCTCCACGGCGTTCTGACTAATAGATGCCGTCGCAATCAAATGCGCTTTATCAATCAAACTATGTTTCTGCATATCTCGATATAAATCATTAACACAGTTGACCGAAATATTGCTTGTTGTGTATCTTTTGAGCGAAAACATGTGGATTTCGTTTTTCTTATCGTGGGTAGCTGTCGCCCAGATATCGCAGCCATCATCCCTGGTATCCTGAGTTATCACAATATCAAAGTACCCTTGGGATCTTAGTAACTCGCAGATTAGCGGTGGGAATTCGTCATTGGGATTAAGCTGACGAATCCGTTTTTTCAAATCCATTTTCGCAGCATCGATATACTTTTTTCGATCGAGCGGAATCTGATTGCGGATTTGATCGATATATATCTGGCAATTGGTGATCGTATTCTGTAAAGACTCAAAAACATCCGAGCAGTCGAATTCATATCTTTCAATGCGCGTTATGAATTCGTCCAGATCTCTCTGGTATAAGGGAAAGATCTTATCCGCAATCTCAATAAGTATTCTTTGATCTGATACGCTGACCATGACAATGTCGTTAACAGATATAAGGCTAACGGACAGCTCATATAGACTGGTACCGAACAGTTGGAACAGACAGTACAGCTTTTTGTCATAATCCTTAAGCTTGCGGAAATCATCAGAATTGAGCTTATGACGAAATTGAGTAACCTGACCGGCCGCCGCATTTCGCTTTTCCTGCATAATCCTCCGGGCTCCCTCCGGGCTCGCATTCTTATTTGCAATAAGTTTGCAATGCTTGAGTTGGTACACGCTCGCAATCGAATACATGCAAACGGTGTTTTGCGATGTGATTCTCATCCCGGGTGTAAACGAGCGCGACCAGTAATCTTTCTCCGTGGTATAAGGCTCTTTACGTCTCACAGGGTCACTCCACACCGATTCTATGTGCTTTCTTAATCCATGGCGCGAAATATCATACTTCCCAATTTTGATCATATTATCAGCCAGACCGTTAATATCAAATATTGTTTCAATCCCATCCATTTTCATTCCCCTCCTTCATATCTTGATTTTGTATTCCCGCCAATAAATCGATTTCGCGCATGAAAAATTCTTGAACTTGCTCCACGTTGTCCATTAGAGCCATGACATCAAGTGCGGCTTTGTGTATTGTGTTAATCTTTTCTTTATCCTTTGTGATGAAAAAGAATTCAAAGCTCGCGCCTAATGTTTTGTATACCCAAGCAGCATCCAAATCGGCACTGATAACGATAATCAGATTCTCTGTGGATGTTCTGGGTATAAACGGACAATGTTGAGCAAACGCCCGGCTATTGGGTATCACATACACCATACGCAAGTCAGGGGCATTTTCAAGGTCATTTTTAACGAGTTGCTTTTGAGCGAGATCGTACAGATACTGATAGGCCAGTGATCTGTCCTTGGGTTTAAGCATACGGAACAATCTGACCATCTCTATTTCGATTGGTTTGACTCGAAATGTATCCACATCTTTTTTTTCTAGCATATGAGAACCTCCTTTAACGTATTTCGCTGATGCATAGCATCAAGCGCTTTGGGCATGCGATTCTGCTGCGGCCGCAGAGCTGAATCGGTAGGACATATCATGCTATATTTATATTATATAGCTTTTCATTTGTTTTGTCAAGCTTTTCATTAATTTAATCCTGTATAAAGGTAATGTATTTTTGATATTATAAAAGATTCCCTTTTCATAGGTGCGATTTGATTATATAATTGGTTCTGGAGGTATTGATGATTATGATGACCAATTCTCAGAGAATAAGAATGGCTCTTGCTTATAAGCGGATGTCTGAGGCAGAACTGGCACGCAAATTTGATACTACGCCGCAAGCATTTAACCAACGGATGAAAACCGACAAGTTCACAAATGAGGAGTTGGATAAAATTGCGAAGATTATTGGAGCAACCTATATATCGTATTTTGAGTTCCCTGGCGACATTAGAATATGAGTAACTTAATAATAATTTCCTCTACACTTATTGAATATCTTTAAGACTACGACTATCAAAAAAGGAACGAATAGAGACGGGGTTCTTTCGAGATCCAAAAAACGGTCAAACTAAAACGCGCATACGTGCCCGCGCCTAGTCTTTGAGCTGCCAATCGATTGTGTGACTCGTACGCAGCATTTCTGCGTAGCTGTGCGTCATCTCGATGAGCTGATCGTTAGAGTAAAATCGCAGATGTTTTGCGGCTTGGAGATGGCATCATAAAAAGCAAGCTCTTCGGCGCTCAGTCCAAGTATTGCCTTCTTCGTTGGCCAAGTTAAATGCGTTCTTCTGGCATTGGTGATAGGCCGTTATTGATTGCTCTCATCAGTTTTCCATCTGTATTA
>OBJA01000441.1_pt1 | contig 36841 bp, 32 predicted proteins | sample 1519751 | NCBI WGS metagenome assembly OBJA01 (sample SAMEA3881238, study PRJEB22517) | soil metagenome | biome: lake sediment; feature: soda lake sediment; material: sediment, water from around vicinity | place: India | collected 2013-12-23 | depth 3 m
AAGCGTCCTTTAAGCGTCCTTTAAGCGTCTTTTAAGCGTCTTTTTATCGCTTATAGGACGTTTATGTAACGTTAAAATAACGCTTAAACATCAAATTTAATAGGATTAATATATATACAACTAGGGCTGCCCTTATTATGTGGCAGCCCTACTTATAAAAAACATGAGTGATTTGATAAGATTAAGACTGAAATTCTTTTAGCGATTCCATTAACTTTTTCCTGGTAAAGAAGATGCGGCTCTTTACAGTACCTATAGAAAGATTCAGGTTTTCGGCTATTTCTTTATACTTGTAGCCAGCTGCATGCATCTCAAAAGGCATTCTTTGATCTTTCTCAAGGCGCGATATACCAGCCTTAATTTCCTTAGTTGAAATTTCCGATTCAGGTGAACCGAAGTCTGATTTCTTAGGAATGTTTAAGTAGTATAAATCTTCAGAATTATCTACAATAGTATTCGCTTTTTTGTTTCTTCTGTAGTTGTTAATGAAAGTATTCTTCATAATTGTGAAGGTCCATGCTTTCAAATTTGTTTGATCGGCAAACTTATCTCTATGCATAAGGGCTTTAAGATAAGTATCCTGTATTAGATCTTTTGCCTCTTCTTTATCGTTTGTCAAAGTATATGCAAAATAGAAAAGGTGGTCGTGAAGACTTATTAATTTGCTGCTAAATTCCATAACGTTAAAATTTAAGTTATTTATTCGAGTGAGTTTGTGAGTATTGATTGAGATTAGTAATTAGTTAGTAACAAACAATCAGTATAGCCCTTATCTTCATAATTTCAGTGAGAGGTATGCATTGTATCAGATTACAAGCTATACTGATTGGTAAGCGGTATTATTTTTACTATTACTTAAGGTAATCTCTGATTTTCTTGGCCGAATCTTGATGCATCAACAATATAGGTAAAGTTTTTGCAGCAAATGCTTTGATATCAGAATCATTGCCTTGTTCTGCTTGCTTTTTATACTTATCTACATCTTTCTCATGATCATCAACCATTTCTTTCATATATTCCCTGTCAAGATCAGCTCCTCTCTTTTCTCTCATATTATTAACCTTCTTCAGATGATCTTCATCGAGAGCAGTAGGAACTGTTACATTCTTTTGAGCAGCCAAAGCTTTTAATTCGTCATTAGCTTTTGAATGATCTTTAACCATCATTGAAGCGAAGTTTCTTACTCTTTGATTCTGTGCATTTTGTTGTACATATTTTGCAAGTTCAACTTCATATAATCCGCCGTATGCTGCTTCTTCTAAGAATTCTCTATCACGATTTTCATCGTTACCGAAAACTCCAGTGTTATTATTGTCATTGACTTCTAATGAGTCTCCATAATCACCCTGGTTATTTCTGGTACCCTGATTATTACAGGAAATAACAGATGCTGATATGAGCACAATTAGGAATAATTGAAGAATATTTGTTTTCATAAATTGAATAATTTTTAGGTGTTGATTGAAATTTGTGTTAATGATTCATTGTTAGCTTTCCGGGCAGAAATATTATTCCACAAAAGTGCCTACGAAATGACTCAAACATGTTACACGATTCCAATGAAATTTTACATCAATCTATAAGTATGCTCATTCTCATACATATTTAAGTTATGCAATGCGATTGCATAACTATTGATTTCATTGATATCTATTGCTATTATAACAGTTAGAGCAGATGAGTTGTGTCATTACAATCCGATAACATTATTTCATTATAAGACACTCAAAACTACGTTTAGGTTTAACAAATGAACTCATTTTACTTTTATTCGTTCACATGTAATTCAAGCCATATATGTGAATCTTGAAACGAAAGCTAACAATTATATAACAGAATAATTTTTGGCTCCCTTCATCTTTGTAATTCTAAATTTAAATGCATTTTATGGAACACAGAGATAATGAAAGAAAGGGAAACATGCTTACGGGTATGTTCAGAGACAGAGCGAGCGCCGAAAGAGCATACAATAATATGTATGAGAGAGGGTACCGCGATGAGGACATTAATATTATGATGTCAGATGACACCCGTAAAAGGCATTTTGCAACTTCAGATAAAAGTGATCATAAAGAGACAAGTTTTGGTAATAAAGCACTAGAAGGTGCAGGCACCGGATCAGCAATTGGTGGTGCTATTGGAGCCGCAGCAGGTATAATTGCTGCCATTGGAACTAGTATTGCAATTCCAGGCCTTGGCATTGTCATTGCAGGACCATTGGCTGCAGGTCTAGCTGGTGCAGGCGCCGGAGGAGTAACCGGTGGTATTATAGGTGCATTAGTCGGTGCCGGTATTCCAGAAGACCGAGCTAAAAAGTATGAACAAGGTATTAAAGATGGACATATAGTGATGGGTGTTAGACCTCGTAATGAAGAGGATGCCCGCTATTTTGAGTCAGATTGGCGCGATAATGATGCCAGTGATCTTGAAAGATAACTAAATTATTTATAACAATATTAAAACTTAACAATCATGAACAGTCAGAAAAGGTCAAATAGAGGAACCACAAACGGAAAGAATAATGAAGTAAGATGGGAACAAACTCCTGAAGGTCAAAAACTGTTAAACTCCATTAATGCAGCTTTTCATCATGTACGCATGGAGAATGAGTATATTGGCGAAACCAGAATACTTCAAAATTTATCAAAAAAAACCAAATCAAAACATTACACATCATCAGTGGATAAAGATCTGGAAAAATTGATAATTAATTCAAAATCAACATCAAATAAGGAAAGTAATAACATTTTTATACCACAAAATAATAGAAGAGAAGGATACATCAGAACAACCCCCCCGAAAAATTAAAGAAATTTTCGATGTTTTGAATGTAATAATGAGAGCGGGCGAAAGCCCGCTTTCTTACCCTAAGGTTTAACAATTAAAAGTTAACACTATGAAAAGCTTACTTTACACACTATCACTTCTGATACTCGCAGTTTGGGCTGTTGGATTCTTTGCCTTTAAATGGAATGAGAGTATCCATCTGCTTTTATTAATTGATTTCCTATTGATTCTAAAAGCACTTAAACCCGAAAGAGAAGAAAGAATTACAAGAATTACCAGCGAACGCAACTATATTAAATAGCATGAATGTTGGTATTCAAAACTTTAAATTTCAAAACACTTCTTGCAGGTAAAAACTTATTACCTGTTAGTACCCTTTTGCATCTGCGTATACATTTTTCTTTTTTCCTACTTCCAGTTTTTCTGTTTGCATTAAGTCAGGCAACCTCAATAAACATAGTTAATACAATTATCACATTCCTGATTCTTCATTTATTGGTTTTCCCTTCGAGTAACGGTTATAACAGTTACAATGACAGAGATGTGGCAAGTATTGGTTTATTGAAAAATCCCCCCCCGGTGAGTAAAAACTTATTGTATGTTGCAAGTTTAATGGACATTACAGCAATAACAGTTGCATTAGTTATTTCACCTCTCTTTTCACTTTTAGTTGCAGGTTTTATTCTAATGTCCAGAGCATATAGCTATCGAAAAATCCGGTTAAAGAAATACCCGATAACAGCTTTTCTGATTGTTGCAATATTTCAGGGAGGCTACGTATATCTGATGACTATTTCAGGTGTTAGTGAAGATATTATAAATACAGATCTATTTTCAGATTTTAACCTTCGTGCAATGCTAATATCTACACTTTTTATTGGTAGTGTTTATCCTTTAACCCAGATATATCAGCACGATTCGGATCGCAAAGATGGGATAACAACATTAAGTTTCATTTTAGGATATCTAGGATCATTTGCATTTTCGGCAGTTTTGTTTTTAGCAGCCTTTGTTCTTATGCATTTACATCTTAGAGAGCAAAATGCAACTAACCACTTCCTTATATTTTCTGTTATAATGTTACCTGTTCTGCTATTTTTTATCTATTGGATCATTAAAGTCATTAAAGATAACAGAAACGCAAACTATGAGAATACAATGATGATGAATCTGGTAACTTCACTTTGCATGAACGCATTTTTTCTCATACTAATAATGACATAAACAACATGCAAGAAGAAAGTTGTATAATGGCAATTGGGACTTCGAATGGAGAATTTGAATTCAGTCAGGAAGAAGTGTTGCACTACATGCAGAAAGAATATGGTGATATTAATGCAGGACGTAAGCTTGCAATACTATCGCGACAGAGCGGTATTGTAAAGAGACATTCGGTAATACCGGACTTTTCACTTAGGTGTTTGGAACCACAACTGTTTAATGGCGGACAACCACCTAATATAACAGAACGCATGTTTCTATATAAAAAAAAGGCTCTCCCTCTTGCTATAGATGCGGTTGAAAATGCTTTTGGTAAAATTCTACATCTCAATTTACGAAAAAATATAACTCACATAATCACAGTTTCTTGCACGGGCCTTTATGCGCCTGGTCTGTCAATTGATTTAATTCATGAACTTAAATTACCTGATAATACCTTTCATACTTCTATTAATTTCATGGGTTGTAATGCTTCGTTTGCTGCACTAAGGATGGGTGACCTCATTATAAAAGCCGATAAGAATGCTGTGGTTCTGATAGTGGCTGTTGAGTTATGCACTATTCACTTTCAACCTAAAGATGACAACGACAATTTACTGGCAAATACTATTTTCGCCGACGGGGCAGCAGCTGTGATATTAACATCTACAGAACAAATAAAGCAAGACCGCTTTATCATTAAGAAATTCCTCACATTAACATTGGCAGAAGGTAAAAATCTAATGGAGTGGAATATTAACAGTACTAATTACGAAATGGTTCTTAGTGCTGATATACCTCAATTCTTAGCATCTCGTCTTGATTATATAACAAGTAGATTATACGAAAACTTCAGTTTACATGACAAGACACCAGTAAAGTGGGCAATACATCCCGGTGGAAAAAGGATACTCGATGAAATTAGAAAGAAACTCGAACTTGGTGTGGATTCAGTTGTAGAATCTTATGATGTATTAAATCAATTTGGTAATATGTCGTCGGTTACTATCCTGTTTGTTTTAAAACAAATACTTGAAGGCACAGAAAGTGTTGGTGATTTAATAAGCATAGGCTTTGGTCCTGGAATTAGTATAGAATCGGCTCATCTTATGCTTGAAAGAGCAAACTAAATAAGATGAAAATTTATGGCCCCACGATTCAATAAACGATCAGATAAGGAAGAACTCATTGATTCGGCATTTGTCTCTAAAGCTGAAGCTTTACAAAATTTTAAAGAGCTTAATATATTTAATCGCGTTACAGGAAGCAACTCTGTAACAATTAAAGAGATAGGTAAATATTTGCAGTCCAATAAAATAGTCAATCCACATATAGTTGACATTGGATGTGGTGGTGGAGAATTTCTCTTTAATTTGGCTACGTGGTGTGAAAAATATAAAATCAAATGCAGTCTAACAGGAATTGATAACAGCCCTATCGCTATAGAATATTTAAACACCCGTACAGGTAAATCCAAAAATATCAGAGCCTATCTAAATGATTATAAGGTGTTTTTATCAGACAATAGGTCGAAGATCGATGTATTACACTGTTCATTATTCTGCCATCATCTTAAAGAAGATGAGATTATTTTAATAATACAAAAATCTTTAGAAGGCAAATCATTGTTAATTATTAATGATCTTAAAAGATCGAGAGTGGCTTGGGTAGGTTCTATTTTACTTACCAGACTCTTTAACGGCACCAGATTGGCAAAGAATGATGGTCCATTATCAGTACTCAAAGGATTTAAGCGATGGGAACTTATAAATTTAATTAAAAGAGCCGGAGCAGTTAACTACACAATCAAATCAATACCCTTTTTTAGGTTTCTCATAACTATCTATCCAAATGAATGAAAAGCCTGTCAAGACAAGTGTTTTAATAGTTGGTGCCGGTCCTTCGGGTTTATTGCTTGCCTGTCAGCTTGCTATGCATAAGGTTAATTTTATTATAATTGAGAAGCGCATAAGAAAACAAGAATTTTCAGGTGCTTTGGTTATTCATCCTTCAACACTAGAAATCTTTTCTCAATTAAATATGCTAGATGAAGTTCTTGAAAAAGCAGTATTGATCAACTCTCTCAACTTCAATTGGAATAATAAAAAGTTTCTGACATTCAATATTATCGAAAAGGGAAAAGGCCATAAAAAACTACCTCAAATAATCTTATTAAAGCAATTTTTACTGGAGCAAATTCTAGTTGAACATCTTGAAAAATTGGGACATACAGTGCATATCGATAATGAATTAACTGAATATGCCAGTACAGGGAATGCATATATTGCTACTGTACGGAAAGCAACAACCGATACTTTCACTATAAATTGCAACTATATAATTGGAGCGGATGGAAAAGATAGCACTGTTAGAACCATATTTAATTTTCCTGTAGTAATTAGGAAAGATAATAATCCTTTATTTGTAATGGATTTCAACGGTTCTTCACCTTCACAAAGTGGTGAAATGAGCTTTATATTTAACAAAATAGGTTCATTTGGAATTTTTCCCTTAGATAACGATCTTATACGTCTGGATGGTTCAATTAGAATGAATTTGCCATACAATAATCTGTCGGCCGGTGAGCTTTTCAGATATTTTCCAAAGAACACAGGAGTTACGTTAATCAAATGGTTTTCGGTATTTTACTCAAATTATTCACTTGCCAAAGTATTTAGCAAAGCAAATGTTTTTCTTGTTGGAGATGCAGCGCATACTCATAACCCTGTTGGTGGACAAGGCATGAACTCAGGTTTTCAGGATGCAATTAATTTAGGATGGAAATTGGCTTATGTTATTAAGAATAATGCATCCCCAAAAATTTTAGACACATATACTTATGAAAGAAGGCCTGTTGTTAAAAAGATAATCAGAACCAGCAATATTTTTTATTGGTTAATCACATCAAAGAACCCTGTTGTAAGCTATATATGGTTACAGTTAATACCTACTCTTACAAACATTTTATCAAAACTACTACAATTAAGGAGTTTCAGAAATCTGATTTTAAATTCCATCTCACAATACTGGATACAATATAAGAGCAATCTGGTTATACCAAAAAGGTTCGGATTGGGAGTTAAACCAGGTACAATAATGAAAACTTCATTAATTCCCAGAGAGCTTCAATCATCAACTAATTTCAAATTGTTGATCTTATCAGTAAAGGAAATTTCAATGAGCAGCAACTTCTTAAATGACTTTCCGGTAGATTATAGATTAATAATAAAAGACAAAGATAACTGCCATCTTTTTGAAACGCTTAAAATTAAGAAAGGTAGGCTATATCTTATAAGACCCGATAATTATGTTGCTTTGTGTTCTAAAGATTTATCTGATAAAAAAATGAAAAAACAAATAGGAAACTATTTTAAATTCTTGAAGCAATGAAACTACTATTTGAGTTCGAGGACAAACAATGGTTTCCTGCTTATTTAAGGACATACATGACTGATTATCTGAGATTTCTTTTCAGAGCATTGAAATTATATAACCCCGTTATTCCATCACTTATAAAAGTAGTAAAACTATCGAAAAAAAAGACAATTATTGATTTGTGCTCGGGAAGTGGTGGCCCATTGCCGTATTTAAAAAATCAATTAGAGAAAGTTATGAATACAAGTGTAGAAGTAATATTAACCGATAAATACCCGCCTGATAATATAAAAGAAGATAATGCTAATTACAGGTATCATAAAGAATCGGTCGATGCACTAAATATCCCAAAAACATTGCAAGGAATATTTAGCATGTTCTCGGGGTTACATCACTTTAACAAGGTTGAGGTAAAAAAAATTCTTTCATGTATTGCAAACAGGCGTATGCCTGCAGCTATTTATGATGGTGGAAACAAGAGTTTGTTGATAATCATAGGCGTTCTACTTTTTCATCCAATACTTATATGGACTTTAACACCCTTTATAAAACCTTTTTCAGTAAAGCGATTGATCTTCACATACATAATACCATTAGTAGTTTTCTTTACAGTTTGGGATGGCGTAGTTTCATATCTTAAATTACATAGTAAGCAAACATTAATGATGATAACCGATGAGATAAAAACTCCGAGTTATAATTGGGAAATAATAGAAATGAGTAATCGTTTTGGAATTAAAATTATTGGACTAATAGGAACATCGAATAGAGCGATATGAGAAACATGTAATTTTTTAAATAGAGAATATAACGCTAGTGAGGCATGATTTTAAGAATTTTACAAAGCAAGAAAATTAAGCGTAAAACAAGTTAATTTATTGACAATTAGACTTACGTGTTTTAAAAAATTAAATCATAGTTTATTAACTAAAAAATACTTTTCCGATGACTGCCAGATTAATTTACCCTGTAATGGGTTTGACCAAAATCAGACTTATAGTTAAGAAGCACTATAAATGGTTAGTAGAATTAGTAGATGCTGAATTAATGCTTGAGGTCTCAGAGGATGATTTTATCCTTGACCAGCAACCTTAAACAAAAAAAACTAAAAGGAATGCCCTTGAATGGTAACAAGTACTTACCATTCAAGGGTATTTTTTTCTTAAATGTATCTTAATGAGTCAGAAACATTTCAGCATAACAAAAAGACAATTAAAAGCTGCTTTAAAAGATCCGAAAAGTACAGCCAAGGTTGCAAATCTTGTATATTGTAAAGATTCTGTACCCGGTATTGAAAGAAAAGCAGATGGCAATCCATTTAAATATTATTATAACGGTAAGGCAATTAAAGATACAGCTACTTTATTGCGAATTAAAAGCTTAGCCATACCTCCGGCATGGACAAATGTGTGGATAAATCCTAATGAAGATGGTCATCTACAGGTAACAGGAATCGACTCAGCAGGAAGAAAACAATATAGATACCACCAAGCATGGAGCAAAATAAGAAGCCATACTAAATACTACAGGTTATTAGAATTTGGTCTAAAGCTTCCAACGATTAGAATGAGAGTTGAGAATGATTTAAAAAAGAATGACCTAAGTAAAGAAAAGCTTTTGGCGACCATTATTACAATTCTCGATTCGGCGTATATGAGAATTGGTAATCAAGTTTATGAAAAAGTAAATAAATCATACGGATTAACCACGCTCAAAAACAAGCACGTAAAAATAGAAGGAACAGAAGTAAAGTTTTGCTTTATAGGTAAGAAGGGCATAAAGAGTAATATAACAATCAGAAACCGCCGACTGGCAAACATCATTCGAAAATGTAAAGAAATACCCGGACAACATTTGTTCGGTTATATTGATCAAGCTGGTGAAGTTAAGAGAGTAGATTCGGGTATGGTTAACGAATATATAAGACAGATAAGTGATGGTGAATTCAGCGCTAAAGATTTCAGAACATGGGCTGGTACAGTTACAGCAATAAAATCTCTAATAGAGATAGGGGCATACACTTCACAAACTGAAATGAAGAAGAACATCAATAAGATGTATGATATGGTAGCATCGGAGTTAGGAAATACCAGAAATGTGTGTAAGAATCACTATATACACCCAATAGTAGTTGAAGTTTATGAAGAGGGCAGGTTAGATTATTATATAAATAAATCAATGACAGATGAAAGCAACGAACAATTAAAAACTGAAGAAAACATATTAATACAAATGCTGCAGATTTAATGAATAACGGCATTACAAGTACCTAATAATCAGCATGTGAGAATTATGGAACATAAAGGAAAAAGAATATAACAATTAGTCAACCGAATGCGCTGATCTTTGTAAACTTGAAAACAATATAACTAATCATAACTCAAGGAGGACTAAAAATGAAAAAAATAAAGTTTTTTGCAATTATAACGACGGCTGTTTGCGGGCTCTACTTTACATCTGCTGCTCAGACGACGCAAAGCTCAGACCGAACCAATCAGAGTACAACAACTACACAATCATCACAAAGCTCAATGCAATCTGACAGGCAGCAAAGTGATGATGTTTCATTAAATTCAAGCCCTACAATAGAGAAATCGTCACAGGGTTATACTTTGCAAGTATGGGTTCTTCCTGAAGGAGAATCAAGCATGAATTATGATGACAGGGACGACACAAGAACCGGAACATCAGGAACTGGTTTAGATAATACTAATCGTTCAACTACAGGATCTGATGTTTCAAGAAGTTCATCAACAACATCAGGAACATACAGTAACACAGGTGAAGGTAATCCTTCAACTGTAAATAGCTCAACTACAAGTACTACCGGTGCCGGTACTGCAATTGGTGGTTCAGTAGGTTCACAGGGTGGAACAACTAATGACAACACTTCAGTTTCAGGTGCTGACAGAAATCAGAGTTCAACTACAACAAGATCAAATACCACCGGAACAACTGGTACTACCGGTACTACAAGATCCGGAACAACTGGTACAACAGGCTCGGGTAGTGTTACTGGTTCTGGTACTACAGGTACAACCGGTACTTCTGGTTCAATAGGTACAACTGGTTCCGGAACAACAGGTACTACAGGATCTACTGGTACTACTGGTTCTGGAACATCAGGAACAACTGGTACTACCGGAACTACAGGTTCAACTAATGTATCAGGTACAACCGGTACTTCTGGAACTTCCGGTTCAGTAAATACATCCGGAAGAACAGGTAATACAAGTGTTTCTGGTACTACAGGTACAACCGGTACTACAGGTACAACTGGCACTGCGAGTTCTACACGTTCATCAAGTGACAATACCCGTACAAGTGATATGAACAAAACAGGTTCATCAACTTCATCATCAAGTGACTGGAGAAGTTCATCTAATCAATCAGGTCAATCAACTGCTATGAGTTCTGATAAAGAAAAAAGCAGAGTTTTTGTAAAAGTTATAGAAGATAGGACTGGTAGAGAAGTAACTCCAGAAGAAATTGAAATGAAAGTTACAACTCCTAGCAAGAAATCATTCACAACTGATCTTAAAGAAAGGAATGATCATCATATGGGAGAATTAGCACTAACAGAAGATGGTACTTATAACATTCAGGCTACTATCAAAACTGAAGATAATAAGAGTGTTGTAATACCTTTTACTTATGATCCATCATCTGATAACAATAATTCAGACAATAATAAATAAATTTTAATTAATCGCTAAAAAAGGTCGGATACATTCCGACCTTTTTTATTTTAATTAACTTTGCAAAACATACCTTGAATTAGTATATGATTATTGCTTCTGAAATCTATAAATCTTACGGGCCACTTGAAGTACTTAAAGGTGTTTCCTTAACTGTAAATAAAGGTGAAATAGTCTCAATTACAGGAGCTTCAGGTGCAGGTAAGTCAACTTTACTTCACATTCTTAGTTCACTTGACAAACCAGATAAAGGGACAATCTCAATTGATGGGCAGGAAATTATAAAACTAAATGATAAAGAGGTCTCAAAATTCAGAAATAGAAAAATAGGCTTTGTTTTTCAATTTCATCACTTATTACCTGAGTTTACAGCAATCGAGAATATTTGCATACCAGCCTATATATCAGGAAAAAGTACTCAAGCAGCTAAGGATAAAGCTGTAGAACTACTTAATATTCTTAAGCTTTCCGATCGAATGAATCATAAACCATCTGAACTTTCCGGTGGAGAGCAACAAAGAGTCGCTATAGCAAGAGCATTGATAAATGAGCCAGCAGTACTAATGGCCGATGAACCATCAGGCAATCTTGATTCAGTGAATGCACGGCAACTTCATAATCTATTCTTTGAATTAAGAAAACTACTTAATCAAACGATAATAATTGTAACACATAATGAAGAGCTAGCTGAAATGGCTGATAGGCGCATCTACATGAAAGATGGTAAAATTTTCGATAATCATTGAATTGCTTCTCAATAAAAGCATTTAATTGAACGTTATTAATCCGATTAAGAACTATAAATGAGCGAATTAAAGTACATAATAATAATTTCACTCTTAGCTATCTTCTCTATACAAGGTTTTTCTCAAACAATTGATAAAGCAAAACTTGCAGAATTTGAAGAAGCTATTACCCGTGGAGAAGAATATTTGAAGTCAAAAGACTATGCCAAGGCTAAGGCTGAATATCAAAAAGCTTTGTCAATTGATCCTCAAGCAAAATATCCCAAAGATAAATTAGCACAAATTAGAAAAGTATATACGGATCCAAAAGATGAGGCAAATTTTTCTGAAGCAGTAAAAAAAGCCGATCAATATGCCGATATAAAGCAATACGACAAGGCAAAAGAACATTACAACATAGCCCTAACAATTAAGCCTGACGATCGTACAGTAAAAGACAAACTTAGCAAAACCGAGCAATTGGCTAATGAATCAAATACGAACAGGAAAGATTATAGTAATGCAATAGCAGATGCTGACAACCTGTATACCCAGAAGAAATACAATGAAGCACTTCAGAAATACAGATTAGCAGCCAATATACTTCCTGAGGAAACGTATCCAATTACCAAAATTGACCAGATTGAAACGTTATTAAGTCAGGAAAAAGCACTCAACGAAAAGTATAATAACACATTAGCAGAAGCTGATGAGGCATATATGAATCGCGATTATAAAACAGCTAAACTGAAATACGAGGAAGCATCAAGAATAAAACCACAGGAAAACTATGCTACTACTATGCTTGAAAGAGTAAAAGAATCTTCAGAGAAATTTGCTCTAACTCAAGCAGAATCTGCAAAACAACTAAACGAGCAATATAATAGTACAATTGCTTTAGGAGATCAGATGTTTAAGGAAAATCGTTATAATGAAGCACTGGTTTCGTATAATGAAGCTGCGAAGTTAAAACCAGAAGAGATATATCCGAAACAGAAAATAGATCAAATAAATGCTTCTATTCAAAAGGAAGATGATGAGCGAAAAGCTGAAATAGCAAAACAAGAACGTATTCAACGTGAAAAGGAAGCTTTAGCTATAGAGCAGTCTGAAAGAGAAGCACAACTTGAAGCACAACGAATAAGCGATGAACTTGAAGCTGCAGCAAATAAGCAAAAAGCCGATGAAGAAAAGCGAATAAAAGAAATTGAAGCTAATAATCTTGCTCAACGACAAAAAGAGGAAGAAGAAAATTTACTTGCTGCTGCGGAAGCCGCTAAAGAGAATGAAAGAAAAGCTCTGCTGGAAACTCAGAAACAAGCTGAATATCAAAAAGAGATGGAGCGCCTTGCTGAAATGGAAGCTGCATCAGAACGGAGCAGATCAGAGTATGAAGCAGCAATCGAGAATGGCAATCAGTTTTACGCCTTGAGAGATTATCCTTCTGCGCTCAAAATGTTTGAAGAAGCTTCGCTTCTCAAGCCGTCAGAGAAATATCCAAAAGAAAGAATTATTCAAATCAACAATATTTTACTTGAACGTTTGAGAAACAACGTTGAATCATACAATAAATTTATCTCCTCGGCAGATCGGGCTTTTCAGGAAAATGCTTTTGACAAAGCACTCGAGGAATTTGAGAAAGCTTTAGCATCCCGTCCTGAAGAAGCATATCCATCCATTATGATCACAAGAATTAAAAAGATAATGGAAGATAATAAGATAGTTGGAATTGTGTCAAATACAATAACAGTAAATGATGCCGTTGAAAAAAAATATAGTTTTACTGCAATTGATATGAATCAACGGAAGAATAACTACCTTTTGATCAAAGCAAAAAAAGCATCGGAAAAAGCACCTACAATTTTTGTAAGCTATGGAAAGGATTCCATGAAAAGCGGTGGATTCGTACTGAAAGGTATTGAAAGTGAAGAACCGACTGAATATATCTTCAGGATAAGCACACAGGATAAATGGTATAGAGTTGACAATAACTGGATAAGTATTTATCCTGAAGGTGGTGATATAGAGATTACTGGCATGCAGATTTCACAGGGGGATATTAAAGGATTAAAATAATTGCATACATCTTGGGGAGTGCTGTTTTTTTTCGCATTTTTGCCAATAAATAGCTTCACCAATGGAAAAGTATTTTAGCTCATTCAGAGAGAACATAATAGGAATCGATCAGCACTATACAACTCCTTATGGAGAGAAGAAGCTTATATATGCAGATTGGATTGCCAGCGGAAGACTATACCTACCAATAGAACAGAAACTTTCAAATGAAATAGGTCCTTTTATTGGTAACACTCATACCGAAACCAGCGAAACTGGTAAATCTATGACTCGTGCTTATCATCTGGCGCATAAGATCATAAAAAAACATGTTAATGCCGGTCCTGATGATCTTATTATTACTTCGGGTTTTGGAATGACAGGTGTAATAGTGAAGTTTCAGCGCATGCTAGGATTAAAGATGTGTGGTACACTTAATGATGACAAATGTTTTAAAGAGAAAACACGGCCTGTAGTTTTCGTCACACACATGGAGCATCACTCAAACCACACTTCATGGTTTGAAACTGTTAGTGATGTTGTTGTTTTGCAACCTGATAAAGATTTATTAGTTAATCCCGACGAGCTTAAACTTCAATTAGAACTCTATAAAGACCGGCCTATAAAAATTGGATCTTTCACAGCTTGCTCTAACGTTACCGGAGTTAGAACACCATATTATGAACTGGCCAAAATTATGCATGAGTATGGAGGTTTCTGCTTTATTGATTTCGCAGCATCAGCTCCTTATGAAGATATAAATATGCACCCAGAAGACCCGGCTGCTCAATTGGATGCTATAATGTTTTCACCGCATAAATTTCTCGGCGGACCTGGATCATCGGGAGTACTGATATTTAATAAAGCTATGTACCATAACAGAACTCCCGATCAACCAGGAGGAGGAACAGTTGACTGGACTAATCCTTGGGGAGAATTCAAGTATGTTGATGATATAGAAGCACGCGAGGACGGTGGAACTCCAGGTTTTATGCAAGCAATAAGAAGTGCATTGTGTATTGAATTAAAAGAACTTATGGGTACTTGCAATATCCATAGCCGAGAAAATGAATTATTAAAAATTGCATTTGAAGAGTTGCCCAAAATTAAAAATCTACGCATCCTGGCTCCAGAACAACAAAACAGATTAGGTGTAATCTCTTTCTATTTTGAAAACATTCACTATAATCTGGTTGTGAAGTTACTGAGCGATCGCTTTGGTATCCAGGTGAGGGGCGGCTGTGCTTGCGCCGGAACTTATGGTCATTTCCTACTTGATGTTAGTTACGAATACTCAAAACAAATCACTGACCTTATCAATCATGGCGATTTGTCAAAGAAACCCGGTTGGGTAAGATTATCACTCCACCCAACAATGTCTGATGAGGAATTATATTATATAATCGCAGCTCTTTATGAAATTCAAATGAAACATGAAGAATGGTCGAAAGATTACTTATACAATAAGCATTCTAATGAGTTCAAACATTACAATGATAACGACACTTTAGATAAACGTGTAGAGCAATGGTTTAAACTAGACAACCTTAGCCTAGTAAGTACTTTTTAGGATACCTTAAACATAACCCATATGGGTTATGTACAATAATTCAATTATTTCTCCTTAAGAGTTATAAGGGTTATCTCCGGCAAAATCCCAACTCTTCCTGGATATCCAATATGACCAAGGCCACGATTTACATATAACTTCTGGTCGTTTTGATTTTTTGGACTATTATACAAGCCTGCCCAATTTTTGTAAATATATTGAGAGGGACTCCATTTAATCCCAAAACCCTCGAATCCCATTTGCATACCGTGTGTATGGCCAGAAAGTGTAAGATTAAAACGTGTGTAATCTTTTACAATTTCATTATCCCAATGAGTTGGATCATGCGATAGAAGTATGCTTACATCTGTTTGAGGAGCATCATGCATCGTTTTAACCATATCGCCATACCTGTGAAAACGAGCAGTCGCACTCCAGTTCTCAACACCAGCAATTAAAAGTGAGCTTCCATCAATATCTAAAACGATGTGTTCATTTCTCAACAGTTTCCATCCTATTTTTTGATAGAAATCTTCAAGATTCTTAAAATCCTTTGCTTTTGATGCTGAGTCAGGCCAAGATACATAATCACCATAATCATGATTCCCTAAAATTGCATATATGCCTCTCTTGGCTTTCAGTTTCTTCAATGCATTCTCAAATGGAATTGTCTCGACCGAACTATAATTAACTAAATCTCCTGTGAAAACAATAATGTCAGCATCAAGAGAATTAACGATATTTACTGCTTTCTCAATTGGCCTTGTTGAAGACCAGCTACCAAGATGAATATCTGAGAGTTGTATAATTTTAAGTCCGTCCAAAGAATTCGGAAGATTATCAATTTCAATTTCAACATTATGAGTCGTGAATTTTGATACCCAATGAACACTTCCTATGAATAAACCAACAAATGCCAAACTACCTAAGAAAATTGCCATTCTTTTTAAAAATTTAATTAATTTAAAATAATAAATTCCCGGCTCAAATTTAAATACCCGCCGGATTAGGTCAAGTAATAAGGGAAAAATAAGAAAAACGAATAGTATAATTTTAGAAATTATAGTCATAATCGCCACTCCCGGAAGGTATATTCTCCAGAAGTCAGGCCATTGTTGCAAAGGTATTATTGAAGCAATGACCATAAAAATCACTAATAAAAATACTGGTGTCCACCAAAGAACTGTGAATACTCTTTCAAATGTTCTACTAAAATTAGGACGAACATCAGTTATGAAGTTATACACCAAATATTCAGCAAGAAGCAGTACTCCAAGAAATGGAACTCTTGATGAGTAATGGGGCAGAGATGTCTTTAAGAAGTAATACAATGAAACCAATGCTACCATTAATAGTAGTCCTATTGTATACTTGTTGAATCGGAGTTGCCTTTTCAATATCCTTTAATTGATACTTTAAATTCCACTTTGTCAATTGATGCAAAGATACAACCTTTATTTATTTCTCAGTCTCAATGCATTAGTTATTACAGATACAGAACTAAAGCTCATGGCAACAGCTGCTATCATTGGACTTAGTAACACTCCAAATAAAGGATACAATAAACCAGCTGCAATTGGAACACCTAATACATTGTATATGAAAGCAAAGAAAAGATTCTGTTTTATATTCTTCATAACTTCATGACTGAGTTTCTTTGCTCTAGCAATACCATTTAAATCACCTTTAACTAATGTTATCTCTGCACTTTGCATTGCAATATCTGTGCCAGTTCCCATGGCAATTCCTATGTTTGCTTGTGCTAATGCAGGCGCATCATTTATTCCATCACCTGCCATTGCTACAATTCTGCCTTTTTTTTGCAACTCCTGAATAGTACTATATTTATCTTCAGGCAAGCACTCAGCTTTATAGTTGTCAATGCCAATTTTTCTTGCTACAGCTCTGGCAGTATATTCATTATCGCCAGTTAGCATAATTATTTCAACACCTAGCTTTTTGAGCTCCTCGATGGCCTCTATCGATGTTGCTTTAATTTTATCTGCGACACTTACAACACCTTCAATAGCATTCGCAACAATCAGAAACATAACAGTTTCACCCTCAAGTTGCCATTCAGTAACCATTTTTTCCATTTCGGATTTAATTATTCCATTAAATTCCTCGATAATTTTTTTATTTCCTAAAGCTAATGGCTTTGAATTATAACGCCCAGTAACGCCCTTGCCTGTTATAGATTTAAAATCAGTGATATTATAAAGATTCAACCTCTTTGCTTCGGCTCCTTTAACAATTGCCTCTGCAAGAGGATGCTCACTGAAGGCATCTAATGAGGCAGCTAACCTCAGTACTTCAGTATCATCAAGCTCACCAAATGACTTATATTTAACAAGTGCCGGTTTCCCTTCAGTAATTGTACCAGTTTTATCAACTACTAAAGTGTTCACTTTATTCATTTCTTCAATCGCTTTTGCATCCTTAACGAGGATTCCCGATTGAGCACCTCTTCCGGTGCCAACCATTATTGATATCGGAGTAGCTAGACCTAATGCGCACGGGCATGCTATAATTAATACTGAAACTGCAGTAACGAAACCATAAACAAGCGAAGGTTCAGGTCCCCATATTGACCAAATAATAAAAGTCAAGATAGAAACTATAATTATTATTTGCACAAAATACTTAGCAACAATATCGGCTAAACGTTGAATTGGGGCTCGTGTTCTTCCAGCCTCATTCACCATTTCAATTATTCTTGATAGTAGGGTTTCTTTACCTACATGCTCTGCAATCATTATGAAACTTGTATTACCGTTAATGGTACCACCTGTAACAACTTCTCCCTTTTCTTTCTCAACAGGCATCGATTCACCAGTTATCATGCTCTCATCTATAACTGCATAACCTTCAGAAATTTTTCCATCAACAGGAATCTTTTCCCCTGGTCTTACTCTTAAGATGTCACCTTTTTCTACCTCTTCTAATGATATCTCAATCTCTTTACCATCCTTGATAATTCGAGCAACAGGAGGCACAAGATTCAAAAGCGACTTTATCGCGGAATTAGTCTTTGAATGTGCTCTTAGCTCTAGTACCTGACCTAGCAAAACTAATGTTATTATAACAGCTGCAGCTTCAAAATAGAGGTGTACATTGCCACTCATATCTCTGAATTGTTGAGGGAATATGCCTGGTACAATTAAAGCAATAACACTAAAAATATAAGCTGCAGCAACACCAATTGAGATAAGTGTCCACATATTCGGTGTCCTTCTAACTATTGAACTGTAGCCTCTTATAAAGAATTGCCATCCGGTATAGAATATAATTGGTGTTGTTAGTATAAACGATATCCAACCAAGTAAAATCTTGTTATTCATGGATATTTCATGAAGAAAAGGAACCATCTCTGACATTCCTATGATAAATACCGGTAATGTTAAAAAAAACGAGATAATGAGCTTTTTGCGCATTTTATTATATTCATCATCCTCTTCATTTTCGTTAGAAACCTTACTAATAACTAACGACATGCCACAAATAGGACAAATACCTGGTTTATTTTGCTTTATTTCAGGATGCATCGGACATGTGTATTCTCTTGTTGAATAACCAATAGTTTCCTCCTTAACAAGATGCATTCCACACACAGGACAATCACCTGGCTTGTGATAGGTCTTATCGCCTTCGCACCGCATGGAACAATAATATATTCCCTTCTTAACTTCAAAATGTTTACCATTTGAGTTATTAAGGTCATAAATGTCATTACTAGCGACAATTGAACTTTCGTTAGGATTTTCAATTGTGTTAATTGTAACATTATCCGTTTTACGATAGTTATTTTCACGCATTTCATTATCACTAGGCACAGGCTTAAGAAACATATTACAAACAGGACAACGCCCTTCTTCTTCGTAAGTCTTATCACCTTCACACTTCATTGGACAATAGTAGCGATTATTTGAGTCACTTCTTTCTTTAATATTCGATTGATCTCCGGACTTCATCTTATTTCTATTTAATTTTTAGAATTGATAACCATTTAACAACTGAGTTGTAAAAAATCATTTACTAGTAGTTAAAGCTCAAACCGTATTTGAAATAGTTTACATGATTTATGGTACTTACTTAATCACTATAAATAAAGCTTAAAGAGAAGTAAACAAGAGACTCTGAGGAGGTAAATTGAAAAAAGCATCTGATCTCAGATGCTTTTTCTTGTCGGGGCGAAAGGATTCGAACCTTCGACCCCCTGGTCCCAAACCAGGTGCGCTAGCCGGACTGCGCTACGCCCCGAATTCGCTATTGTACTTTGCGGTGAGGGGGGGATTCGAACCCCCGGTACCGTTTCCAGTACGACAGTTTAGCAAACTGTTGGTTTCAGCCACTCACCCACCTCACCAAACAGGAGTGCAAAAGTACGAAAGGATTGTTAATTACCAAATTTATTTCAAGAAAATAATGACTTTTTTTAAAAAAAATATAGCTAGTGCTTGTTGTCAGCCTATTAGAGCCATAATTATTTACACAAATGGGTTTTAAAAGAGGATTCAATCATTAAAAGAGAGATGCGGCCTGCGTTAGAGGCAACTAAATCAAAGCAGAAATGAGTAATTACATAATTTAAAATATCAGAATCTTCCAAAGGAATGCTGATGAAATATACTTAAAGCCATTTTTAGCTTAGCAAGATAAAGTTAGGTATTTTGAAGGTTAAGGTATATAAAGACCTTTTGCCTGCACTTCAGCACCTAAAAAGTTGCTTATCTTATCTAGCAACATTCCCTTATCGATAGGCTTTGCTATATAGTCAATACAACCCGAAGCAAAGCAAAGCTCCACTTCATTGTCGTAAACATATGCTGTTTGTGCAATAACAGGCAACTCAGGTCTTATACTATGAATAGCAATTGTAGCATCGAATCCATTAATGCCTGGCATATTGATATCCATCAGAACTATATCAATCTCTTTCTTTTCTCTAACCATATTAATGGCCTCATGCCCTGAAGAAGCCCAAAGTATCTTGGCATTTGTATTGCGAAGTACTGTTTTCAGATAGAGGAAACTGCAATCTGTATCTTCTGCTATCAGAATAGTTTTACCTTCCCAATCATAAATCTTATTACAAATGTTACTTTTATAATCAGTAAACAGTAATTGTTTCATTTTGAGTCTTGATTATGCATAAGAGATTGCATTGCTAAAGTACACAAATTCCTCATGCTATTTTTATATTCATGTCAAAAATTAAAAAAAGTAATTTCAACAAGAACCAAATTAACAAGAAATAGAGTAAAAAATCTTCTAATTTTTCGTGAGGATTAGTAAAATTCGGACTTTTTCGTAAATTTGCAGTCCCATTCGAACGAATGACAAAGTTCTTTTTGGAATTAAGGTCCGGTAGCTCAGTTGGATAGAGCAGCAGCCTTCTAAGCTGCGGGTCACAGGTTCGAATCCTGTCCGGATCACTTTTATTCTACTCTTTTTTACCAACTGTTTGTAGATCAAAGCGAATGATCAACAAATTCCTATCTTACCTTGCATTTAATGTAGCAAAACTTATTAGCTTGCTACCATTTAGCTGGCTTTATACCATCTCAAGTATATTCTCATTCATCACCTTTAATATTTTCAATTACCGTCGTGATGTAATTATACAAAATTTGAGCAGGTCTTTCCCTGGTTTAAAATACAATGAAATAAAAGAGATAGCTGAGAGTTTCTTTTTACATTTTACAGACACATTCATCGAAGTTATAAAGACTATCACAATATCAGAGAAAGAGTTCAAAAAGAGGGTTATTGTAACAAATCCTGAATTGGTTAATTCACTGCATGAAGAAGGCCGCACAATCATTGGTTTAACTGGTCATATTGGAAATTGGGAGTTATTAAGTATCGTTCCAGGAGTTTTATCATTCCCATGCTATACATTATATAAACCACTATCCAGCAAGATTACTGAAAATATAATGTTTAAAATCAGGAAGAGGTTTGGAATGAGATTACTTCCCATGTCTAATGCAGCAAGGTATATCTTAAGTAGTAAAAACGTAAATGCTTTTTACATTTTTATTGGCGATCAGTCGCCTGTAAGAAACGACAGTGCACCAAAATTCAACTTCCTAAATCAAGAAACTACCTTTTTTTCAGGTGGAGCAAAATTGGCTACCGCCATTGATGCAGCAGTTGTTTATATCTCAATCAAAAAGTTAAGCCGCGGTCATTACACCATAAGTTTTATTCCTCTAAGTAAAACAAATGATAAAATGTTACCTTTAATTAATGACAAAGGACGGCCAAGTGACAAGTTGGAAAAAGAAATTGAGATCCTTAACACTTATTCCAAATTATTGGAATCGGACATTATTGAAAATCCACAGTGCTGGCTATGGTCCCATAAACGTTGGAAGCATTGAATCAAATAAATTGAATAATATCATTTTTTGGAAACTTTCAAATCACTAAAGCACCGGAACTTCCGATTGTTTTTCCTTGGCCAGTTGATCTCTTTACCTGGTAACTGGATTCAAAGCATTGCGATGGGATGGCTTGTTTTCCGCCTTACAGATTCTGCTTTTTTGCTAGGTGTTGTTGGGTTTGCTTCTCAAATTCCTGCCTTCTTTATCACACCCCTGGCAGGAGTCTATGCCGACAAGATTGAGAGACGAAAAACATTAATTATTACTCAATCAGTTTCAATGATAACTGCACTCTTTCTAGCATTTATGATTTTTACTGACTATATAAGTGTCCCAATAATTATTGTTGCAGCAATGGTCAATGGGGTAGCGAATGCTATAGACAATCCATTTAGGCATGCTTTTCTTGTTAATATGATAGACAACAGAATAGACCTTCCTAATGCAATTGCCCTCAATTCAACAATGTACAACTCTGCAAGATTTATAGGCCCTCCTATTGGTGGATTTCTTGTCGCTTATGCAGGCGAAGCGGTTTGTTTTCTTACAAACGGGTTAAGCTATATTGCAGTAATCATTTCATTAATAATGATGAAACTCAAAGCTTTTGAAAAACAAACAGATGAGAAATCTGTGTTTTCCGAATTATTTGAAGGATTTCGCTATGCCTATGAAACAGCACATCTGCGTATATTGATAATTCTCATTGTTGTTGTCAGTCTCATAGGATTACCTTTTCAAGTTTTTATGCCGGTATTTGCTAAGAATATTCTTCAGGGTGATTCTCAAACACTTGGCATACTTACTGGTGCATTAGGAGCAGGGGCATTGACCGGAGCACTTGTTTTAGCGAATAAATCGGGTATTAACAGATTTCCAACTATCATTCTAACTTCGGCTTTGATGTTCGGAGGTGGACTCTTGATTTTTACATTGTCAGAAGCTTTGTATATCTCCATTGCGGCATTAATCGTTACCGGTTTTGGAATGGTAATACTATTTGCAGCATGCAACACACTGCTGCAGACTATGGTAAGAGAAACTATGCGTGGTCGCATAGTTTCTCTTTATAGCATGTCGTTTATGGGCTTTACACCAATAGGAAGCATATTACTAGGAACTGTAACTGAACTAATTGGTTTGCAAAACACATTATCAATTACATCTGCATTATGCCTGATTGTTGCAATATGGTATTACAAGCATCTGGGATCTATAAAAACAGCGCTTATTGATTATCAGAATGCTCAAAAATAGAAGTCAAAACCTGGCTGAGACCTTTTTCCAGTCTACAATATCCCAGAAACTTTTGATATAATCAGGACGCCTATTCTGATAATCCAAATAATAAGCGTGCTCCCACACATCGCATGTTAAGAGTGGAGTGTAGCCATCTGTCATTGGATTAGCAGCATTTGATGTTTGTATGATACTTAATTTACCCTCGCTGTCTTTAACTAACCAAGTCCAGCCCGAACCAAATAGTTTTACTGAGGCTTCACTAAACTGGCTTTTAAAATTCTCAAATGACCCAAAATCGCTTTCAATTCTGCTCATTAAAAAATTATCAGGTTCTGATGATTTCTTAGTGAGACAATTCCAGTAAAAATCATGATTCCAAACCTGCGAAGCATTATTGAAAATTGCACCTTCCGATTCCATCACTATTTGCTCAAGTGTGTAACCTAATTCGAACTTAGTTGATTTAATCAAATTGTTCAGATTATTAACATAAGCTTGATGGTGTTTCCCATGATGAAAACTTAATGTTTTTGCACTAATAATGGGTTCAAGTGCATCTGCCGCAAAGGGCAATGGTGATAATTCAAATGTCATAATTACTTTCTTTAGGTGTTTTATATACCAGGGATATTTATTAACCTTATAATTCGCAATTCATCTTAAAAAGTTGAATAAAACCTCACGCTATATCAAGATATATTCCGTTAATCTATCATGCTGCGCAAACTTCGCTTATTGAAATTCAAATGATCAATGGGTCATTAAATGAATTATTTACATAAGGAATGAGAGATCTTCACCAACTTGCACTTCGCTATGCTCTCTGCCAAATTTGAAGATTCGCATAGGATGCCTTCCATGCAATGATAGCTTGTTGTTTTCGTACAACAGGTAAGTAGCTTCCCTTAATCCAACGACATATACTTCTGGATTGGCCACAATAAACTCTTCAATGCGTTGCTCTCTTGTTTCACCACCATGATTTGAAGGGTGGGCATCGAGATAGTGTGGGTTTATTTGAAAAGGAACTAAATTCATGCAGTTAAAACTCTCAGGTTCAACAATCGGCATATCGTTGGTGGTTCTTAGAGTAGGACAGGCTACATTAGATCCGGCACTCCAGCCCATGTATGGTGTACCTGAAAGTACCTTATTCTTGATGGATTCCATTAATCCTAAATTTTGCATCTCTCTTACAAGATGAAATGTATTCCCACCACCAACTGCTATTGCTTCCGCTTCATTTACTGCTTTTACAGGATCACTTTCACGATGAATTGAATATACTTCAAATCCTAATTTAGAAAAGACACTATTTACTCGTTCAGCATAAGTGTCATAGCTTATTGTTACACCGGCAAAAGGAATAAATAACACACGCTTAATGCTGTGCTTGTCGAGATAAGATTTAATTGCTTCCTGAGGCCATCCAAGGTAATCTTCTCCGGGATTGGTTGAATTGCTAATCAATAAAAGATTCATAGTTAGTTCTTTATTAAAATAAATGATAGTTTTTATCCTAACTACAAATATAATGAATCAAATGTTAATTACCTACATTTTTGCAAGTATAAGATGATAACGTTAAAATAGCTTTCTTAAATCGTCAATGCGATTGATTGTTTTGTCGAGGATATTAGTATTACTCTTTGTATAGTATCTGTAAACACTTTCAAATTTTGAATACCATTTATTATTGCCTGTGTAAGTTGCCAGCATAATCTTTACATTTAAATCAGGTGTTTCTGCAATGTCTCTTATGGCAAGATTCCTGGCAACCGTTTCTTGTAAATCAGAAGCAGCATTTGATTCATAACCTGTTAACCTTAATTTTTCTAAAAGATTCATTGCTTTATCTGCATGGTTTCTAATTACCTGATAGCTGATTGCATGTCTTAATAGCCCTATGTCAGTTGATGAGATTGCGAGATCATAATACCCTACATTGCTTATACCTAAAGTATCGAAACGGTTGTATGAGTATATGTCTTCAGCCTGTCGAATTTTCAAGGCGGCTTCCTGAAATTTACTTTCGTCAAGCAGTGCAAAAGCATCTGTAACAAGATTGTCCCATTTAATGTTGTTTTGATACTTTAATAGTAACTTGTTTAGTTCAGCAGTTGTTAATCCACATGTTGCTTTTGAATATACAAGTTCTCTGGCACTATTTGTAACCTTCACTGCTTGCTTAAACTTGTTTTGTTTGAAGAACTCCTCAGCCTGATTAAGCATCGATTGGTATTCACCTTTAAACTCACTACAATATGTTTCGCCAGCCATAGAGGTAAGGTTATCATATTGACTCTTAATATCACCTGTGTTCTGTATATTTAGTCGTGAAGCTATTGAATAAGCGGTAGTTGCATAATATAAAGCACTATCAGGTTGTGATGCCCAATGTTTTAATCTGCCTGCGGAGAAAATCTTGTTTACATAAGGTAACCCAATCTGCATGATTAAGGTATCCTGCATTGAGTTATAAGGAAAATTGAATTGCTCCGATAAATAAACAGCCTCTGTCAATTGGTCTATATCATATTGATTAACTAATAACCGATTACCTTTATTGAGTTGATCAAGAATGCTTTGTCGTTTGTTTAATGCAATTACATATTTGATGCTATCCACCAGTGTTTTATCCGGATAAAATTTAGTATATGCTGATGCGAAGTGTTCGGCAGCAATTAGCGATGCTGATGCATTTGCAAGATCATTTTTCTTAAGTAACTCTAATACAAGGCTAATTTTGTTGTCATACAACTCTCTTACAGCTATCAAAGTACCTGTTTCAGCCTTCGATTTCAGATACTCATTGTCCGATAATAATTCTTGGGCTTTCTGGAATTCAATAATGGCAGCATTAAATTCATTTTTACTCAGAAGATTATTCCCTAATTTTATGTGTATATCAGCCATTTGAGTATAAATCTCATTGAATTGCCCTTTTTCTCTATTAGTCATTTCATATTTTACAGTATATGACTGTATCTCCGCCAGATACTTCTCTGCAAGAGTAATCAGGCCTTTATCAAGCGACTTTCTTATTATATCAGTATATGAATATACCAAACCTTTTCGGGCTTCACTTAATCCGTTGCTTATTTCAAGGGAATAGTTATGCATACCTGATGCATTCATTAAGCGTGTAATCCCTGTTAAGAGGTCTACTGCTTCTACATATTTTCTCTCGCTAATTAATCTATTACTTTCATTGATATAACCTCGGGTAATGTATCTGAACAACTGGTCTGCGTTGTAATTCCTTACATTTCTATTATGAACTTCTTTGCTAATTGCTTTTTTAATCTTCAACAGCTGTGTTGTTGTGATTGAATTAGCATAAAGCCTGTAGAAATATGGACTGCTATAATAATCTACTTTGCGAGACATAACCTCGGCTGTACGCAAACTTTTCAGGTATGCTTCAGTGAAATTGAGATAAGAGTTACCAATAAGGGGTATTTTAAAATTAGTGGTTATATGTTGGTAGTATTCGTCAAGTGTGTATTTAAGTACCCCAACTTTAGGTTTTACTCTTAAAGGATCAAATCCCAATGTTATTTCGTAGTTATCGAAAGAGTATTCAAGAAGGTGGTATCCCTTTAAACCAATAATGTATGTACCTATTGCTTCTTCAAAAGATGAAACGTTTTTTCTCGATGCTCTTATTTTATTGAGAAGTGTATCGCTGAGAGATGCTGATGCATAGTAATCTCTGATCAAGGAAAGTTCATATTCTAACCGGCGGTAATCTTTATCCGAGAACATAATTTTATTTATTCTCAGTTCTATCGTGCATGTCTCATTCCAGATAGAATCAGGGAACGAGGCAATCTTTGCAATACCATCATCAAGAGTCACAAGTTCTTTCCGCTCAAATAAGTTTCCACTTAAGTTATTGACTATAGTGTAACTGACATCAAAGATTGATGGAACCAATAGCTGACTAACATTAAAGTCCTTTATTCTGATATCTCCTTTTATGTCAATTGGATTAACATCAAGCATCAGATTTAATGAGTCGTTGTTACTGAAATTCACAGTAAGCTTATATCTCAGAGTATACTGAAAACTAGTTTTCTCAGGTATTTTTAAATGAGCTAGTGCTAGTTGGTTAAGAACTCTGTTGTTATTACTTCTTTCATAAGGCACATAGGCAAATACTCTTTTTACGGTATCTGCACGTTCATACAAAGCTTGAGTGAACGATTTTACAGGTAAGATAATAAGTAATATATAGAGTAAACGGTAGTGTCGCATAAACAATTAAGTAATGGCACAAAATTAGGCAATTAGCTGATTTTAAAACGAATCACCTGATAAAAAGCCAAAAAAATCAATCACTATTTAATATCGGTAACTATCATCTCGGTTCTCCTGTTCTGAGCCCTACCTTCAGGAGTATCATTTGAAGACACCGGAACTGTTGCACCGTATCCCTTAAAAGTCAACCGACGTTGACTAATACCCTTATTCATCAGGTATTTATATACCGATTGAGCCCGCTTTTCCGACAATATTTGGTTATATTGAGGTGTGCCAATATTATCAGTATGCCCCCCTATTTGAACTTGTATTTGATTATTTGTGTTAAGAAGTCTTACTAAGTTATCAAGCTCAGCTGTTGATTCAGGTAAAAGATTGAAACTATCGGTCTCAAAGAAAATATTCCTTAATACTATCTTCTCCCCTTCCCTTATTGGCTTAAGTGGTATATCTTTTCTGAATGGGTCAATAATGTTACTTTCTTCTTTTAAGCTAAAATGAGCTGAATAAAACAAATATCCCCTGCGCTCAACATTTAATGCATAATCTTGTCCCGAAGGCAAAACAAGCAGATAAGAACCATTACCCTGATTAGAGAGAGAAGAGATTATTATTTGTCCACTAATTGGATCAAGCAGTCGAATATCTGCAACCAGCGGTTGCTTTGTTATACTATCGAACACAAAACCTTTCATGTATGATACTCTTTCGGGTCTTGATTCACGTGGCAACTCAAACTGATAAATATCCTGCAGCCCATAACCATCATCTCTGGCAGAGGAGTAATAAGCATATTGGCCTTCGTTATCAACTATAAGAGTCACTTCATCTTCTTCTGTATTAATTGGATAACCAAGATTAACAGGTTTTGACCATTCACCGGCAATGAATTTTGAATAAAAAATATCACCCTGCCCCATACCAACATGTCCTTTTGAAGAGAAGTAAAGTGTTTTACCGTCAGGGTGTATAAACGGACCTCTTTCAGCTTCTTTAGTGTTTATATTGTCGCCGGCATTATATGGTGTAAGCCATTCACCGTTATCTTGAAGCTGTGTTATCCAAATATCACTTGCTCCTTTCCCTCCCGGCCTGTTGCTAACAAAAAAAAGGGTTCTGCCATCCGATGAGAAACTGGGTTGTGATTCCCAGGCCGGAGTATTTATAACAGGTCCTAAGTTTACAGGCTCACCCCACTTATCGCCTTTTAGCTTCGAAACGTATAGATCGCAACTGCCAAATCCATCAGCATTATTACAAGCTGAATAAAATAGAAATTGACCGTCAGGTGAAACTGTCATTGCTCCTTCATCTCCTTCGGTATTAATAGGCGGACCGATATCAATTGCTAATGACCAGGTAGTATCATTAATATTCTGGCTGAAAAAGAATTGCTCGTCGCGTCTGCTACCTGTCATCATCCGACGGGTAAAATATAGTCTCTGCTTGTCGGGGCTTATATAATTTACAAACTCATATCCTTCAGTATTTACATTTCTACCAACATTAACAGGCTTAAATGGTACTGGGTGCTTTTTAGCATCTAACCTGAAGGTTGCTAACTCAAGATTTTTTTGCAGCCTTGCTAATTCCGCTTCCTTAATCTTTGGATACTTAAGGTACTTTTTGTAATAGATAATACTCTCAGCATAATCCTGTTGTTCGAAAAGCAGGTTTGCAAGTATATAATAAACCGGTTGAAAAAAGGTTGAATCTATAGAAATAGCTTTTCTATAACTTGTTATAGCTTTGGATTTATCACCTTTAATTGCCAGTATATCTCCGGCCAACAACCATGACTGAATATATTTATTATCTGCTTTAATAGCTCTCTCAACCTCCTTTAAAGCTTCATCATAAGCTGATGCATTATAATACAGCAATGCTTTGTTGTGGTATTTTAAAGCCTTACTTTCATCTTTTTCCTGACAAAATCCTGTAAAAGAGAGCGCAAGCAAGAGATTCAAGAAGAGCAAAATCTGCTTTATCATGTTTGCAGTACTTGGGTTTTTTAATGTATAACGTCAAATTACAAAAACTCTTTTACATTGAACCTAAATAATCTTGGTGGAGCAACAACTGTTTTTTCTGAAGAAATGACAAAATCATAATTTCCTGAGTAAGCTATACCTTCAGTTTGAGTTCCCTTAAGGTCTTTAAGGTCTATTCTTCGTTTGTTACCACTAAAAAAATCGTTTCGAGTAAAGTTATTTATAATCAAAACAAACGGATTATAGTTTTTATAACCGCATAATACAATTATTCCATTATCATAATCAATTGATGCACCGGTTACTAATCCGTCAACTCCATATTCATCGAGAGGATATATTGTGTAATCGCCTGGAATCTTTGGCAGAGCATACAATCGTGATGATAGATTTGCCCAGTTTTTAGTAAAAAGGTATAAACTGTCGTTGAATACAATCATTGCCTCGCAATCAAAGTCGTGTTGGCCATATCTTATATCGAAATTTTCCTGATCACCATACCGATAGTGTATAATTTCAGAAGAAACAGAGGCATCAATTGAATCGGGAATTGTTGCTTTGTCAATTTTATAGATTAGGAGGTTTTTCCTATTTCCTGCATTATTTCCGAAGTCGCCTATATAAATAAATTGTTCGTCCTGATCTATCTCTTCCCAGTCGATATTTGTTGCCCCTTCAACAGTGATTTTCTGAACTATTTTGCCTGTTATAGAGTCGAGCCGGTATAGTACATTCTCACCACCACTATCGTTGTGAGTCCAATAAGCATTACGCCAATATATCAGCCCTGAAGATTCAGAAACTTCATAAGGCAATCTTTTAATAACTTTTTTAGGCTTATGAAAAGTTCTGCTATAAAGACACGATCCATCATTTATTTCGGCATTGGCATCATAATTAATTGCTTTCTCATCAGTACAGCCTACAATTTGTGATTTAACCTGTAGTGTACAAATGCAAATTAAAAAGAATATTATACCGAATCTATGCATAAGAGAGTTATCATGTGTAGATTTCTCTTCTGTATGATTTCAGAGTATTAAGAAGTAAACCAATAATAGTCATTGGGCCAACACCTCCAGGAACAGGAGTAATATAGCTGCATTTTGATGCAACTCTGTCATAATCAACATCACCCATCAGATGGTAGCCTTTTTCCGATTCATCCTCAATCCTGTGAATTCCTACATCAATAACAACTGCACCTTTTTTTACCATGTTTTCCTTGATAAAGCCCGGTATGCCAATAGCAACAATAAGTATATCGGCTTGTTTGCAGATTTCTTCAAGATTCTCTGTCTTACTATGGCATAAAGTAACTGTACTATTACCCGGATTTGACTTTCTCGACATAAGTAAACTTACAGGTGTACCAACAATATTGCTACGCCCTACAACAACACAATGCTTGCCTTCGGTCTTAATGTTCATCTTCTCAAGCAACATCATAATTCCTGCAGGTGTAGCAGGTAAGTAAGCAGGTAAGCCTAAAACCATGCGACCAATATTCACCGGATGGAAACCATCAACGTCTTTTTCAGGGTTAATCTTTTGCAAAACATAATCGGTATCTATATGCTTCGGCAAAGGTAATTGTACAATGAACCCATTAACCTCATCATCATTGTTCAAAAAATCGATTACTTCAATTAATTTTTCCTGTGTGATGTCCTCAGGCAAACGGTAAACACTCGATGTAAAACCAATACTTTTGCATGCCTTTTCCTTGCTGGCAACGTAAGTTTCACTTGCCGGATCATTACCAACAAGTATGGCCGACAAATGAGGCGGATTTTCACCGGCATCAATAATAGCTGCCATCTCTTTTGCCAGATTGCTCTTTATTTCTTCAGCAATTTTTTTACCATCAATAAGTTTCATTCTATTGTATAATTAAAAGTTACTTCCATTTACCGTTTACGTCCCTGTTGCATCCTTTGCATGTTCTTTAAAGCATTCATGGCATTTTTGCCACCACCGCCCGATACCATCTTCATCATTTTCCTGGTATCATCAAATTGCTTTATTAAACGGTTAACTTCCGCTATGTCAGTGCCACTTCCAAGTGCTATGCGCTTTCGGCGACTACCATTAAGTACCGAGGGGTTTTCTCGTTCATAAGGTGTCATGGATCCTATCATCGCTTCAATTCCTTTAAATGCATTATCATCTATGTCAATATCTTTAAGTGCTTTTCCCATACCGGGTATCATGCCAATAAGATCTTTAACGTTACCCATTTTTTTAATCTGCTTAATCTGAGCGATGAAATCGTTAAAATTAAACTGATCTTTTATAAGTTTCTGCTGTAACTTCCTGGCCTGATCTTCATCAAATTGCTCCTGAGCCCTCTCAACGAGTGAAACAATATCACCCATGCCCAGGATTCTATCAGCCATTCTTGATGGGTAGAAGATATCAATTGCATCCATCTTCTCTCCTAAACCCACAAATTTAACAGGCTTATCAACAACCGATCTAATAGTTAAAGCAGCTCCACCACGTGTATCACCATCAAGTTTTGTAAGTACTACCCCGTCATAATCAAGCCGATCATTAAATGCCTTAGCAGTATTAACTGCATCCTGACCTGTCATTGAATCTACTACGAACAGAGTTTCATGTGGGTTAACCGCCTGTTTAATAGCAGCAATCTCTTTCATCATCTGCTCATCTATAGCTAAACGGCCGGCAGTATCTATGATGACTGTATTTAAATCAAATTCCTTAGCATGTGAAATTGCCTGACGTGCAATATTAACCGGATCAGTACTTCCTTCAATAGTAAATACTTTTACTTTTACCTGTTCACCGAGTACTTTTAACTGCTCAATAGCCGCAGGACGATACACGTCGCCTGCAACCAACAATACCTTACGGTTCTTTTTAGTCTTAAGGTAATTAGCTAGTTTGGCCGAAAAGGTGGTCTTACCTGAACCTTGTAACCCGGCAATAAGTATAATTGATGGCGAACCTTTAAGATTAATTTCAACATTTTCGCCACCCATAAGTCCTGATAGTTCATCATGAACTATTTTAACCATCAATTGCCCCGGCGATACTGCTGTAAGTACTTGGGCACCGAAAGCCTTTTCTTTAACTGTATCTGTAAATTGCTTAGCTACCTTATAACTCACGTCGGCATCAAGCAACGCCTTCCTCACATCCTTAAGTGTTTCAGCTACATTGATCTCTGTAATGTACCCCTGACCTTTTAAGGTTTTAAAAGCCCTGTCTAATTTATCACTTAAATTCTCGAACATGTTCTTATATTACTATTGATTTGACTGCAAATTTAATAAATTCTACTCAACCTTGCCCATTAACCCTTATCATCTGTTTCAAGAACTTATTTAACCATCTTTTGTTCTTTAATGTTATACCTTTTAATCCTTTATCTATCTCATTAAGAACAGGAAAGAAAGGACTATTTTTATTTGTAAACATATTGTCAAACTAAAACCGTTAAACATGAAAAAAATTTTTACTCTATTTGCATTGACTGTAGTTGCAATTTCAGCAATGGCTCAATGGGTGCAACAAGCATCAGGTTTTACTGCTCCTTCAAGAGGAATTCAATACATGCATGCTTTAAATGAGCAAGTCGTATGGGCAAGTGCATACGACGGTTCGGGTTCAGGAGCAACCATCAACGAATTCACTAGAACGACCAATGGTGGCACTACCTGGATACCAGGACAGGTAATGGGAGGAAATACCTATGGCATAGGTAACATTTGTGCAATCTCAGGACAAATAGCTTATGTTGCTATTTATAGAGGATCAGGTAATCAGGATAATAATTGCGGAGTATATAAAACAACCGACGGTGGTGCAACCTGGACACAATTGCCAGGTGCTCTGCAAGGTGCTGCTTCATTTGCCAATAATGTGTGGTTTTGGAATGAAATGGAGGGTATGTGCCATGGTGACGTAAGAGACAACTATTTTGAGATCTACACAACAACAAATGGGGGTGCTACCTGGCAACGAGTACCTGCTTCAAGTATTCAAAATGGTACTCCTATCTCCGGTGAAGGTGGATGGACAACAGTAATTGAAGCTGTTGGTGATAGCACCATAATGTTTGGTACAAATAAAGGCAGAGTATTTATTTCTAATGACCGTGGATTTACCTGGGTGGCTACAAATACCAATATGACTCTTGCAACTAATGGCGGAATCAATGAAATTGCTTTTACCGATCCATTGAATGGTATTGTAACTCAGAATTTAGCGCCTGTTCAAATTAGAAGAACAAATGATGGTGGTATGACTTGGACACCCGTTGTTTACGAAGGACCATATCTTACTAACTCACTAACAGCAGTACCCGGTACACCATCAACTTATGTATCAACCGGTGCTGCCTCCGGAAATACAGGTATAACTTACTCACATAATGCCGGCAACAGCTGGACCTATTTTCCTGAAACTGAATTAACTCAATATCTTGCAACCGATTTTGTAAATCCAACCACGGGATGGGCCGGTGCATTTAATGTAAGTAGCACCGAAGGAGGTATGTGGAAATTTGTAGGTAATCTTTTACCTCCACTTGCTCCTACTAACCTTACTGCTGAAGTAATGGATGATGTGTTTGTGCATCTTGACTGGGATGCTGTGCCAAATACAGGAAATACCCTAATTGGTTATTACGTATGGCGAAACTCAGCAGTTATAGCTTCTTTAATTACCGATACAGTTTTTGTTGATGAGATTACCACAAACGGAACCTACACCTATGCAGTAACTGCTTTATATTCAAACGGACAATCGGAACCATCAAATACTGTTACTGTCAATATTACAGGCATTGGAGTAAGAAAGATTGAACTGGAAAATTTGAAAGTATATCCAAATCCGGTCAATGGTAATCTTACTATAACTGCCGATAGCCGGTTCAACAAAATCAGTTTATCTAATATAGCAGGTCAGAATTTACTTGAGGTTAATGTAAAGGATAACAAGGCAATAATCAATACTTCAGGCTTAAGTAAAGGACTATACATTTTAACCATACATGCTGAAAATGGTATAGCAACCCACAAGATCAGTATAAGGTAGGCATTAACGAAGTAATTTTTACACACAACACGAGGAGGGAAACTTGCGGGTTTGCCTCCTTAATTTTTTATTTTACTCTCGTTATTGCCTGATTGCCAGTCAGGATGTGATATATCATTTAAGCACACTTGGTGGTTTAGTGCCTCCGTCTGAACAACGACACTAGTGGTTCAACTTACAACTGTCCCCACCATTTCATTTACAGCATGCAGAACTTTAATTAAAATACCGATATTCTGCTTCTTGGCACACTATGAGAAGTGCGGAATAAATTGTTGCTCAACTGTCTGCCAGCACAAGTGTATATAAAGATTTCAAATGTTTCAACTAACACGTAAACCTGCATTTGCTATAGCGTTTGTCATCTCTAGATTTTTATTTTTCTGTCTTGATTGTCAAAATTCGGAAAGTCTGTTTTATTAGGATTACTATGAATAATACTATCCAGCCAAAAACTGCAAGGGTTCCAATTATTGCTGTCAACCCCACTACCCAAGATGTCAATACATTGTCTCCAACTCTTCCAGGATGAATGGTTTCAAGAATTGGTGTCAAAACAAGAACTAAAGATATAGGAGTTAGGAGAGTTGCACTTATAATAATTGTAGAATCTTTCAATGTTGTTTTCCTGTTCTTTCTTATTGTATAAAAGATAAGTCCAATTATTATCAGAAAAATCGCAAAAAGAAAAAGAATGTCAGAAGCTAAAAGTCTATGATTGTAACTGTCAATATACCACAAAAGCTGATGCGGGGCAGAACATTTCAATTAACCACTTAAACTCCAATGTTTTATACATGATGTTTCCACCTGTTATTCCATTTTTTGTTCTCTAAAAATATTCTCTAAAGTCTCTTTATGTTTTGTGTATTTGTACAAGTTTCGTTCTTTCAAAAGCGAACCGAGAAGTAAGTCGTTTTTCTCCTTTTCCGAACCGCTTTCTTTGTTCAAACAAATTAGATGTGATAAAAGTGTCTCGAAGTATTTGTCTAAGTAATAGCTTTTGTAGCTTTGAATTCCTTTGTCCTTAACGATTGTCATTTCGAAGTCTTTAAAATAGAAGTCGTTGTATTGGTAATATACTTGTCCATTGAACTTAGGAAACTTCTTAATATTGTCAAATGCTTTACTTGTGTTAGGTGGTTTCACTACATTCATATAACCCCAAATTGTCTTTCCGCAATAGTCAATACACCGCAAAAACATAATGCCTTTTTCAGTGTCGTCTTTGAAGCTGTATTCTTTCATTTTAAAGTCGGTCTTTGAAAGGTCAAATGGTTGATTCTTATTTCCAACTGCTGTAAAAACCATTCCATAATAATTGTCAACCAATTCATAAATCGGTATAACCATATTTGATAAACTATCTATCAGTTTTATATTGTCAATTTGGTTTTCTTCTCTAAGGTTTAGATTGATTGCTCTGATTATGTATATCTGTTTTAATACTTTATCGTCTGGTCGTGATAAATAGGTTTTTGTCAGCAATTGATTTTTTGTTGTTATAGTCTGAACGATAAAATCTGTTGCTGTCTTTAGGTTTGTTGGAATGTCAGCTTTTACATCTTTTAATACGTCTTTGTCGGCTCGCTACGGAACATAAAGTCCTTATAGGTTTTGCCGAGTTCAATCATTTTTTGATTTTCTGTTACCTGTCCGAAAGTCAAAAATGTCAGGCAGGTCGCTAACATTGTTAATGTCGTTTTTATCATTGTCTGCTCTTTCTGTCAAATTCATTTTGTCAGCTTAATACTCAGTTATTAAGAAGGGAGTCCCTTTATTTTCAGAAATTTGTCGATTTATTTCGAAACTAATATTAGCTGTGGAATCATTTTTTAAAAATTCTATAATTGTAATGAACTAGTCACACTTTCTTTCAGGTTGAGCTGTTAACTTAATTGCTGACAGTAAGAATTATAAATATGCCATATCTTATCATATTATGGGAGTAATATGTGGGTTTTTCCATCAAATAAGTCAATCCAAAGGGAAAAGGTTATAATCAAATTAAACAAATTAGTAATAGTCAAAAGTGTATTTCCGTATATTAATTCAGAATCTGAATAATACCTGTTAAAGGCTTATAGATTGTGCTAAAAAGAAACAAACACAGCAGGTGCCTCCCCGCCCCTGCTGCATTTGTGTATATATGTCGAATGATCACCATCAGGGTTCAATCGACTGGTGGTGGTCATGTGTTGCTTCTAGGTTATCTGGGGGATTGAGCACTCAACACTCAGTTAAATGGCTAAAAGCTTTAAGCTTTAGGCTGTTGGCTATTAGCTATTGGCTACGGTTCCCGAGCTTATTCGAGGGATAGTCCCCCGGGCTTTGTCAATGTTATAGGAACAAGCCTTTAGCCAAAAGCTTCCAGCTAAGAGCTAAAGCTGCCATATCTCCCCAGCCCACGTCAAATGCCTCCCGGCATTCTGTGGGAAAATTTTTTATCAAGATGTCAAAGAACAATGATGCCTCTCAGCTATCAGCATTCACCATT